>CAJDUA010000003.1_pt1 | contig 50663 bp, 48 predicted proteins | sample 7390011 | NCBI WGS metagenome assembly CAJDUA01 (sample SAMEA7055673, study PRJEB34461) | soil metagenome | biome: terrestrial ecosystem; feature: Peninsula; material: soil | place: Antarctica | collected 2016 | reverse complement strand
GGCGGGAGCCTGGGTGATCCAGTCGGCGAGCGCCCCTGCCGCCGGAACCTACTTCGCCGAGGCCGCCAAGAAAGTGCTTCGCAAGAACAGCAAGCATCGCCACATCTGCCGGGTAGCCGTATCCAGGGACGTGAAGGTCAAGTAGGCCCATAATCTGCGCCCGATGCCCCGGTAGCTCAGTGGATAGAGCGACCGCCTCCTAAGCGGTAGGTCGTAGGTTCGACTCCTACCCGGGGCGTCAGGAGCTACGCCGCGGTTGCGCTGGCGGTCTCCTTGAGCTCGTCCAGCGCCGCTTCGAGCCACTCGACCATGCGCCAGGCGTCGGGCATCTGGTCGCGGTCTGTGACGATCCCGAAGTCCATCTTGCCGCAGTAACTCATCACGGTGATGTTGAGGCCCATGCCGTCGGTGATCACAGATACCGGGTAGTTCGATTTGAGCTCGGCGCCCGCGCAGTAAAGCGGGATCTGCGGCCCCGGGACATTGGAGATCACCAGGTTCCAGGTTGGACGGCCGCGGCGGCTCGAGCTCAGCGCGGTGGTCGCACGCGCGGCGCGGGCGAAGACAGCGGGCGGGATGAAGTGGTTTGCGTCCTGGAGCAGCGCCGCCGGCATCGCGCGGTGACGCTTCTTCATCGAGTCGAGCGACTCGTGAGTGAGCTGGAGGCGCTTGATCGCGTCGGGCTCGTTGGTGTGAAGCGGGGCGCTCATCAGCATGATCCGATTGCCGAACGTGCCCTGCTGTTCGTCGGTGCGCACCGACACGGGGATCTGGGCGACCAGCGGATCGGCGGGCAGCTCGACGTGCGAGATCAGCCAGCGGCGAACCGCGCCGGCGCAGATCGCGACGACGACATCGTTGACCGTCACCCCGTAGGTGTTCTTCACGGCCTTGACCTCGTCGAGCGAGAGCTGGCCGAAGACAAAACGCCGGTGCGGCGAGACGCGGCCGTTGAACGATGTCCGCGGCGGCTTCAGGTTGCTGCGCTCGAGCTCACCGCCCTCGCGCTCGCCGCGGACGAGCTTTCGCATCCGCTCGGAGACGAGCGCCACGCGCTCGGCACCGGGGAAGTTGCCGAAGGCCGTTTCGTCGAGGTTGGGGAGCGCCGTCGGCAACGAGCGCAGCATCCGCAACGGGTAGCGCGGCAGGCCAACGAGGCCGCGGGCCAGCATCTCGAGGTCGCCCGGAGTGCGCCCGCGTTTGTCGTTGCCATCGGGGATCTCGCGTCCGGTCGGCTCGAGATCGAAGAGCACGCCCATGATCTCCGCCCCCGAGAGCCCGTCGACGGCCGAATGATGAATCTTGGTCAGCATCGCCATGAGCCCGTCGTCGAGGCCGTGGATCAGATAGAGCTCCCAGAGAGGGCGGGCGCGATCGAGCGGCCGGGCGACGATCCGCGCCACCTGTTCAGCCAACTTTTCCTCTGTGCCCGGCGGCGGCAGCGCGAGCTCGCGCACGTGGAAGTCGAGATCGAAATCCGCATCGTCCACCCAGTAGGGATAGTCGAGGTTGAGCGGCACCTCGGCCAGCCGCCAGCGCAACGGCGGCAGCAGGTGCAGGCGCTCGGCCAGCATGTCCTGAATGTCGGCGAGCTCGAGCTTGCCACCGGGAGCGGTGCTCGGATCGAGGATCGCAAGGCCGCCGACATGGCCGCTTTGGCGCGCGTTCTCGAGCGCAAGGAACTGGGCATCGAGGCTGGTCAGCTGGCGCATGGACTGAGTCTCGCACGCCCGGTGGCGCAGGCGCAACGTCAGCAATGAGGGTGGGGATCTCCTGGCGCGACCCGCCTGTGGAGATCCGTCAACGGCTGTCGTTAACCGATCTCCACAAGTGGCCTCGCGCACCAACACCGCCCCGACCCACCCCCTCACTGACCAACCGCTTCGCGCCACCACGCGGCCGGAAGCCAGGGGTGCCCGAGGCGACCCAAGCGGGAGCCGCGTCAGCGCTGCCGGCGGAGTTCTCGGGCACAAGCGGCTCGACCTTCGGCTCGAGCAAAGCCATGTTTTAGCCCCTACCCGCCGCGCGCTAGAACAGCCACATCCCGGGGGCGACGCCGACCTCGACAAGCTCCGGCCGGCTCGAGGGGATCGCCGAGGCCAGGGCATCGCGCAGTTCGTCGGCCGCGCTGACGCGCTGCGTGTTGACCCCATAGCCGGCGGCCACCGCGGCGGTATCGAGGGCCGGCAGGTCGAGCCCTGGGGCGCCCTCGACGGCCTCGATCGCCGAGAACCATTTGAGGATCGCGTACTCGCTGTTTCGCAGGACGCAGAAGGTGACCGGCGCGTCGTAGGCAACGGCGCTCCAAAAAGCGGTGACCGCGTACTGCACTGAGCCTTCGCCGACGACGCAGACCACTGGGCGGTCGGGCTCGGCGAGCTGCACGCCGACCGCCGCCGAGAGACCAAAGCCGAGGCCGCCGCCGGCACCGAAGAAATAGCTGCCGGGCCGCGACAGGCGCAGCTGGTTTCGTAGCGCGAGCGTCGAGGACGGCGCTTCGAGCACGACGATCGCGTCGTCGGGGAAGACGCCGGCAAGGGCGTTCATTGCCGCTGTGCCGGTGATCGGGTCCTGCTCGGGCCCGGCGCTTGGCTGCGGTAGCGACTCACCGGGATCGCGATCGGACTCGCCAACCTCCTCGAGCAACCGCACGAGCGTGAGCTTGACGTCGGCGACGATCGCGTCGCCCATCGGCGCCCGCGACGCCTCGTCGGGATCGGAGGTGATCGCGACCAGGGTTGCTCCCTCGGGTAGCAGCGGCCCGGGGAGGTTTGGGTAATAGGGAAAGACGGAGGAGCCGACGACGAGGATCAGGTCGCGCCCGGCCAGTGTTTCGGCGAGCGGGCCAATCGCCGGCGGCAGGATGCCGCGGAAGTTCGGGTGGCTCTCGGGAAAGCCGAGCCGGCCGCCGCCGGTCGCGGGGATCGCGAACACCGGCAAGTTCTGTCGCTCGACGAGCGCGACGGCGAGGTCCCAGGCGCCGCTGGCGTCGATGTCTGGACCGGCGACCAGCACCGGGTTCGCCGCCGCCTCGAGCCGGCGCGCGAGGTCGGCGATCAGCTCGGGGTCGGCGCCGGCGCGTCCGCTCGTCTTGCGCTCGATCGCTGCGCACGCATCGGCCTCGTCGACCTCGGCGTCCCAGTCGTCCATCGGGATCGAGACGAAGGTCGGCCCCTTCGGCGGCAGCGAGGCCAGGTGGGTGGCGCGCGCCAGCGCCAGCGGCACGTCCTGGGCGCGGGCGGGCTCGTAGCTCGACTTGACCAGGGGGTGGGGCATCCGCGTCGCGTCGCGGTTGGTCAGGTTGGCCTGCAGCGTGATCAGCGAGCGCGTCTGCTGGCCGGCGGTGATCACCAAGGGTGAGTGGTTTGCCTGGGCATTGAAGATCGCCCCCATCGCGTTGCCGACGCCGGGCGCCGTGTGCAAGTTGACCAGCGCCGGCGCTCGCCTGGCCTGGGCATAGCCGTCGGCCATGCCGACGACGACTGCCTCCTGAAGCCCGAGGACGTAAGTGAAGTCGTCCGGGTAGTCCTTGAGCATTGGCAGCTCGGTCGAGCCCGGGTTGCCGAACATCGTCGTCATCCCGTGGGCGCGAAAAAGCTCGAATGATGCATCGCGGACCGAGGTCACGTCGCTGACTCTATGTCTCTCGTGCCCTCACCGGCCGGGCCGGAGGCGCCGCCGAACTAACCTTTGGTGAGTGGCGGGATACTTCAGCGACGACTCGATGCTTCGCGTCGTCCATCGCGAGCGCGCACTCGCCCTCTATGGCCCGCGTGCTCTGTTGATGCAGGCCGCGCACCCCGTTGCCGTCGAGGGCCTGCTCGCGCACTCCAGCGGTATAGCCGAGCCTTACGAACGGCTTGCGCGCACCGCACAAATCATGGACACGATCACCTTCGGTAGCCGCGAGGACGCCGACCGCGTCACTCGGCGCGTACGCGCGATGCACAGCCGCGTCCGGGGCGAGCTCGAGGAAGCGGTGGGCGAGTATCCGGCCGGCACCGCCTACAACGCTGACGACCCCGAGCTGTTGCTCTGGGTTCTGTTCACACTGGTTGACTCTGCGCTAGTCGTCTACCGCGCCTACGTCGGGCCGATCTCGCGCTCGCAGGAGGCATCGTTGTGGGGCGACTACAAGCTCGTCGGCGAGCTCTTCGGGCTCGAGCGCTCGCAGATGCCCGACACGGTCGATGACCTCGACGCCTACCGGCGCGAGATGCTCCAGGGCGACCGGCTCGTGATCACCGCCTGGGCGCGCGAGCGGGCCCGCGAGATCGTGCTCGAACCGCCCGTGCCGCTTGCCTTGCGGCCGCTTGTCGAGGCCGCCAACTTCGTCACGATCACGCTGCTGCCCGACGAGATCCGCCGCCAATACAGCTTTGCCCGGCTGCCCCCCCAACCGCTTAGGCGCGCGATCGTCGCCGGTGGCGCCGAGTACGTCAAGCGCGTGGTGGTGCCGTTCCTGCCGCAGCGAGTGCGCTTCACGCGGGTCGCGCGCTCGGCGGCCGCCTGAGCGACGCCGCATCGGCTGCCGGCATCCGCGCGGCGCGGGCAAACAACCCTGACATCGCACGATGTAACGGTCGGGCCCGATGTGGTGTAAACAGCCTTATCGCGATGTCAGACCAAAGCCAAGAGCCCGAGACCGAGCAGGAGCGCTCCGTCAACGCCAAGTTGTTGACGGCGATGCGGGTCGCCCGCGAGCTGCTGCCCGGCGACTCGAGCTACGGCGACTCCCTTTCTACCGCAGGCTCCGAGCCGCGGCGGGTGATGGCCCGCCGCCTCGGCGAGATGGCCCAACAGCGACCGGGCGTGCTCAAGGAGGCCGGCCTCAGCGCGCTTCAAGTTTGGGAGGTGGTGGCGGAAGGCGGCACCAGACAACCGGGCGACGAGCGCATGGCAATCGTCTTCACCGACCTCGTCGGCTTCTCCGACTGGGCCCTGGACGCCGGCGACGACATCGCCCTGGACCTATTGCGCGCGGTTGCTGAGGCGATCGAACCGCCCGTCACCAAGCATCACGGCGACGTCGTCAAGCGCCTCGGCGACGGGATGATGGCGGTCTTCGCACATCCCGACGAAGCGGCGGATGCGATCCTCGAAGCGCGCAAGCGCCTCGAAGTCGTCGAGGTCGCCGGGTACCGTCCGCGTATGCGCGCCGGAATGCACGTCGGAACGCCCCGCCGCCTTGGTGAGGATTACCTCGGCGTCGACGTCAACGTCGCCGCCCGCGTTGCCGATCACGCTTCGGCCGGCGAGGTACTCGTTTCAAGAGACGCGCTCGAGCTGCTCGATCCAGACCGCTTCAGCTCACGCAAGAAATTGCTGTTTCGCGCCAAGGGCGTGCCCAGCAACGTCACCGTTTACTCGCTCAAGGTGAAGGGATGAGTGAGCGCCCCGAGGTCGTCGACGGCGACGACGCACCGTCGGCTTCCGACGAGACTGGACTCGACCGACGCGGGGCCGTCGACCTGCTGACGATCCCACGCCTGATCGGCGGTGCGCTCGACGACATCCGCAGGATTGCCGACCACATGGCCGTCCTGCCAAAGCTGCTGATCTCGCTCGACGGGATCCAGGCCAGAGTCGATTCTCTCGACGACGAGGTGCGGAAGATGCGCGCCGCCGTCGAGGACATGGGCGGCGACGTCGGCGAGATGCAGGGTTCGCTCGAGCGGGTCGAGCCGCATCTCGAAGAGGTGAGCAAGCTCGTGCATCCATTTCGCCGCATCAACGACCGCCGTGTCCGCGGTCGCGTTGCGCCGAAGTGAATTCGCCTCGGATCCTGATTGCTGCGCTTGTCGCGACGATGCTGGCGCTGGCGGCCGGGTGTGGCGAAAAGCAGGAGCCCGAACGGACGACGCCGGTCCCTGTCGCGGCCGAGACCACTGACCCGTTGCCGAAGCTGCCGAAGTCTTGGCGTCCCTACGTCGACGCGGCGGCGGGCTTTGCGATCGGGCTGCCGCGCGGTTGGAAGGCCAACAGCACCAGCGCCGGCGCCACGATCCGTTCCTTCGACGAACTCGTGGTGCTGACGATTTCGCCCGACCGTTCGCCGGACGGACTGACGGTACCCGTGGACGAGTACGCCGAGCGAGTCGCTCGCGCCCTACCTGGCTATCGCAACGAAATCGAGCCCTCTCAGCCACGCGCGTTCGGCCGGAACTACGAAGCCGCGGAGCTGAGCGCGACCGCCACCGCGAGTGCGACAGGGGTCCAGCAGGACATCTCGGTGATCGTTCTACGCCGTGACGGCGTGGCTACTTTCACCATCGTGATCGCTGCAAACGCCAAGCCGCAGGCGCAGGAGAGCCGTGAGCTGGCCGAGCAGGTGGCGGCGACGCTTCGGACGCGAGCGCCGAGCGCTGGCGCGGGTGAGCGCGAGCGCTGAATCTCGAACGTTGAACGGCATCTAACATCCCATAGCGGGACATAAGCCGCCGCTCGACCCTGAGTTATCGGTCCGGCCGCTCCGGGTAGATGTCGTCGATCGTCGTCAGCGCCTCGTAGGGAGCACCGGCCGCCACCGCGATCGCCTCGCCGCCACCGGCAAGGCGATCGACGACCGAGAGCGCGCCGACGATCTCCAACCCCTGCTCGCGAATGCGCTCGATCGCGCTTACCGTCGATCCGCCCGTTGTCACCGTGTCCTCGACCACGAGCACCCTCGCACCAGCTTCGACCGGGCCCTCGACCCAGCGCTGGAGGCCGTGCTCCTTGCGCTCCTTACGGACGAAGAAGCCGACCAAGCCCTCTCCCCTCGGCACGGCAATCGCGGCGCAGGCGAGTGGGATCGCCGCCATCACCGGACCGCCGACGGCGACGGCACCAGCCCCCACTGCCGCCTCGGCGATCAGGGTCCCGGCAGCGCGAAAGCCCGCGGGTTGCATCAGCGCTCGCCGGGCGTCGACGTAGTAGGAGGCACTCTGCCCGCCAGAGAGTGTGACTTCGCCGATCACCAGCGCGTGCTCGCGCAGCTCGGCGATCAGCGTCGCGCGCGCGGGACTCACGGTGAAGTCCCGAGAGCTCGTCTCTCGGCGGACCCGGCGAAAGTCATTGATGGACGTGAATGGCGTTAGCCATACACGTACATCGAGTCGCCGAGGTCGATCCAGTTGTAGATGAAGACTGAATCGGGGATCGGGTTACGGATGCAGCCATGGCTGGCGTTGTAAGTGGGAACCGAGTGATAGCCGTGGGTCGCCTCGCCGCGGTTGTAATAGATCGAGTAGTACATGCCGAGCGAGTTGAAGCCCGGATCCTTGCGATAGAAGGTGAAGTTGCCCTGGTCGGAAGGGGTCGCCGGGGCGCCGGTTGAGACGTGGAACGTGTACTTGACCTCGCCCCCGTCGACAAGCGCCATCACCTGCTTGGAGATGTCGACCTCAGCGTGCTTGCCCGCGTTCGGGTACTGCGGCTGAAAGCCCCCGTTACCCGTGGCGAGGAGCTGGAAGATGCCGGGCGTCGCCTGGAAGTTGCGCGCCATGCCGTTGACCTTGCGAAACGCCATCACGGCTCGCTCGGTGTGCGAACCGTAAGTGGACTTGTCGGTGTTGTAGTAACCGCTTTGGCGCAGCAGATCGTTGAAAACTGCCACCGCCGGTCCGCTTTGGCCCGGGTCGAGGTCGGGGTAGCTGAGCTTGAAGTCGTTGGACTTCGCGCTGGCCGATCGTTGCCCGTTAGTCGCCGACTTGCGGGCGCGGACCTTGTACTTGCCCGCCTCCACCAGCGGCTTGGACCGCAGCTTGAACCGACCGAAGTCCTTGCCCTTGACCTGGCGCACGTACGGCGTCTTCTTCATCACTGTGTCGCCCTTGTTGCCGAGCTTGATCTCGACCTTCTGACCGCCTACGAACGGGGTGACGGTGCCGATTGCCTCGATCCGGTCGCCGACGTCGACCTTGCCGTTGTGGACGCCCTTGAGCTTGAGTTTGATCTTGGCCGGAGCGGGACCGGCCGGACCCCCGCCGCCGTTGCCGCCTGCTGGACCGCCACCGCCCGCGGCAAGATCAGCCGTGGGAGCGGCGAGTTCAGCGGGCGCAAGATCCTGCGCGACCGCTCCGGCGGGAAGCATCAACCCTGCAGCGACACCACCCACAAGCAACGTGGAGCGAAGATTCACGGCGTCATTGTGCCAGACGCGGCCGGCGTTTCGAAACCTAGGTCGAGGTGAGGAGGATGAACGCAAGTGCGTTGTTGAAGGCGTGCACACCGATCGGCGGCCAGATCGACCCGGTTCGCTGGTAGAGCCAGCACAAGAACAGGCCAAAGATCGCGAGCTGAAGGCAGACCGCCCACGAGTCGGGACCGGTGTAGTGAAACAGCCCCCAAACCGCCGAAGAGATCACCGCGGCGATCAAAACGGGCATCCCCCGGCGCAGGCCGGTGAAGATGAATCCGCGGAAGAAGAACTCCTCGCTCAACGGCGCCACCACGATCACCAGCAAGCCAACGGCCACGGCCGCGGCGCCGCCCTCGTCGAAGCCGAGCTCGCGAGTGATGTCCTCCTGTTCGGGTGAGAGCAGGGCGGCGAGCACGAGCGCGCAGGCGACGTAGCCGAAGTAGGCGATCAGGGTTGGGCGGATCCAGCCGCGCTTAGGCCTCTGCCAACCAAGCGCGGCCGGCGCCGAGAACACTTGGGCGCCCGGTGAGGCCGCGGCGAACGCGACCGCGATCAGGCTGATGCCAAGCAGGCCCTGGAGTGTGAGGCGTCCGGCGAGCGTGTCGATGTCGCGATCGAAGAACTGGATCACGGTCGCCTCGAAGAAGACGACTACCAAGAACAACAACAGGCCGAGCAGCACGCGGGAGGGCCCCCAGCCTGCCTCGGCCGGAGACGGAGGTGGTTGCGGAAACGAAGGCGGAGCCTCCGATTCGCTCAGCGGCGAACCTGTGGGAGGCGGTGGCTGCTCGGTGCTCACGAGCTCAAATGCTCCTCGATCTCCGCCAGCGAGGCGATGTCGCCACCGCCGGCGCGGTCCAACAGCAGGCACGGGATGCCGGCAGCGCGCGCGGCGGCGACATCCTCCTCGGCGGTGTCGCCGACGTGAAGCGCCTCGGCGGGCTCGCATCCAGCGAGCTCGAGCGCGGATGTGAAGATCGCCGGATCGGGCTTTCGCGCTCCAGATCCGGCCGAGGTGACAACGGCGTCGAAGGCATCACCAAGGCCGCACCGCTCGAGCACCTCGGGCAGCGAGATATCCCAGTTGGAGACGCAAATCAGCGCCAGTCCGCGCGCGCGCAAGCTCGCGATCGCGCCCGCGGCGTCGGCCGCTGCCTGGAAGCGGATTGAGTCCATCATCGTCTGCACCGGCACCTCGCGATCGAGCTCGAACGAGAGTAGGTCGGCACATCGCGCTCTGAGGTTGATCAGCGCTGCCTCGTCGACGCCCTCGTGTGCGTGCTCTTTGTAGAAGGCCATCTCATTTCGCACGGCGCCGACAAGCTCCTTATCGGCCTCGACGCCGAGCGCCTTCGCCAGGTGAGTCCAGGGTGAGTCAAGCTCGACGGTGGTGCCGAGCGCATCGAGAAATACCGTGCGAGTGGTCATCAGGCCGCGAAGATTGGCAGGATCGAGTCCATGCCAGTTGAGCAAACCTTCTGGGAGGCCAACGGCGACTGGGTTACGGCGCTGATCTCGCTGGCAGTCGCCTTCGTCGTCGCCTTCGTCGTTGACCGCTTCGTGATCACGCGCGCAACCGCCGTCGCCTCGCGCGTCGGCGGCGAGACAACCGGGGTCTCGCGGGCTACGAACACGCGGCTGCGGATGGTTCGGCGCCTGGTCTTCGTCGCGATCATCGTTCTCGGAATCGGGATCGCGATCGGCCAGTTCGACAAGCTCAACAAGCTCGCCAACACGATCCTCGCCTCCAGCGCCGTGATCGGTCTCGTCCTCGGATTCGCCGCGCAGAAGATCCTCGCCAACCCCCTAGCCGGGATTCTGCTCGCGATCTCGCAGCCGATTCGCATCGGCGACAAGGTCACGATCGAAGGCGAAACCGGACGCGTCGACGACCTCACGCTCTCGCATACGTTCCTCGACACCGGTGACGGACGTCTGATCATCGTCCCGAACGAGCTAGTGCTCACGAACGTCGTCGTCAACCGCTCCACCGGGGATCTCACGGCTCCGGCGCGCGCCTCGATCTGGCTGCCGCCCGGTGCCGACCTGAACAAGGCGCGCGAGGCGCTGAGCCGGCTGGAGCCGTCTCAGATCGATATCGCCGAGGTCACCCAGGAGGGAGTCCGAATCGATATCTACGGCCCGCGACGCCACGGTGGCACCGCGGCGGGCGGCGAGGAGTCGGCGCTTCGCGAGCGCGCCCAGAACCTCCTGCGGGAAGCCGGAGTGCTGGAAGGCCCGTAGTCCACCTAACCCGGCCGCCCCGGAGGCGAAGCCGAGGAGGCGGGCGGAACGTCAGGTGTTCGTTCCGGAGGCGAAGCCGAGGAGATGGGCGGAACGGTAGTTGTTCCTCGCTACCCTTTCCGACACTCATGAGCGCACGAGCACGTAGACGCGCACAGCAGTCTGGGGGCTCGGTCGGCAAGAAGATCCTGCTCGTTTTCGCGGTGGTCTTCGCGGCGATCGGGATCGCTGCCGCCAGCGCTGGGATCTGGGTGCTCGACGTGGCCGCCTCGGCGCCGTCGATCGACACGCTGAAGCCGCTCGACAGCGGTGCCAACTCCGAGGTCTTCGCCGCCGACGGCACGAGCCTCGGCTACGTACAGACCGACGTCGTCCGCGATCCGGTCGATCTCAAAAAGATCCCGGAGAAGCTCGAGAACGCGACGGTCGCGATCGAGGACGAGAATTTCAGGGAACACGAAGGCGTCGACTTCAGCGCGATCATTCGGGCTGCGGTGGAGAACGTCGAGGCCGGCGAGGTGCGCCAGGGCGCGTCGACAATCACTCAGCAACTCGTGCGCAACCTCTATATCAAGGATCCCGAGGACACGATCGAGCGCAAGATCATCGAGGCCGAGATGGCTCGCGAGTACGAGGAGACCTATACCAAGGACGAGATCATCGAGCAGTACCTGAACACTGCCTCGTACGGCACCAACGACGGCAAGACGTCGATTGGCGTCGAGGCCGCGTCGCAGGTGTTCTTCAACAAGGACGTGTCCGAACTCAACCTCGGCGAGGCCGCGCTGATCGCGGGCTTGCCGCAGGCGCCAACCGACTACAACCCCTTCCTCAATCCTGATGGCGCCAAGAAACGCCGCGCTCAGGTGTTGACGGCGATGTTTGATGAGGGCTACATCACTGAGTCCGCCTATCTCGAGACCTTGCGCGACGGCCTCGGCCTCGAGCGCGGATATCGCTACGAGCAGCGTGAGGAGCAGTTCTTCTTCGATTTCGTCCAAGACGAGCTCGTCGAGAAGTACGGGCTCGAAACCGTCCGCCAGGGCGGGCTCAAGGTCTATACGACGCTTGAACCGCAGCTTCAGGAGGTAGCACAGTCGGCAATCGCCGCGCATCCAGTCGTCGGCGCGGCGAACGCGCTCGTCTCAACTCGCACCGAGACGGGCGAGATCATCGCCATGGCTTCTTCGAACACCTACGACGACAGCCAGTTCAACCTCGCCGCCCAGGGAGTTCGCCAGCCGGGCTCTGCGTTCAAGCCGTTCGTGCTCACCGCCGCCGTCGACCAGGGCATTGACCCGGATTCGACTTACTACTCGGCGCCGAGCACGATCACCCTCTTCCCGTACGAGGGTGGCGAAGCCTGGACTGTGAGCGGCGGCGGAAGTGGTTCGATGAGCCTGCGCGACGCGACCGCAAACTCGGTCAACACCGTCTACGCCCAGCTCGGCATCGACGTCGGGCCGGAGAACTTCACCGAGATGGCCCAAGAGCTCGGGATCACTTCCCCACTGGAACCGTTTGCGTCCTATGCGCTCGGCGGAACATCTGAGTGCTGCTCGGTGCTCGAGATGTCGAACGCTTATGCGTCGATCGCCAACGGCGGCGTCCATCACGACCCGACGGCGATCTCGAAGGTGGAGTTCCCCGACGGGGAGGTCGAGACCGCGGCAGACCCCGAGGGTGAGCGCGTGGTCGAAGACGGCGTCGCCTACACGGTCGCCGACGTGATGACCGGAACGCTCGACTACGGCACCGCTGCGGGTAACGACATCCCCTGCCCCGCTGCGGGCAAGACAGGCACGACCGAGGAGCAGTCCGACGCCTGGTTCGTCGGCTATACGCCGGAGATCGCAACCGCGGTTTGGACCGGCAACCCCGACGCTCGCATTCCATTGCCAGGCTACGGCGCTGATCTCTCGGCGCCGATCTGGCACGACTACATGCTGACCGCGATCGGCAACAACTGCGACGACTTCCCAACGCCTGAGAATCCGGCCGGCGTTTCGAGCTTCTTCAGCGACCAGACCGTCTCATCCGGTTACGACTCCGAGGAGACCACCACCGAGGAGCCCGTCGACGCCGACGGCGACGGTGCTCCCGACGCCGAGGTTCAAGACACCGGCGACACGACCACTGGCGACGATTTCGACCCCGATCTCTACGCCCCTGGTGCCGGCCAGGAGCCGCCGCCGTCGCCGCCCGACACCGGCGGTGGCGACACGGGCGGAGGCTCGCCGCCCACGGGCGGTCCCGGCGGTGGCACCACCGAGGGCGGCATCGCCCCGTAGTGCGCTGAACGCGAGCGGGCTAGGAACCCAACGTCTGAGTTCGACCTGATCGCCGCGATCCACGAGCGGGTCGCACGGGCAGGAGCGCCTGATCGCGTTCCCGGTCTGATCCTCGGCAGCGGCGACGATGCTGCGATCTCGCGGCGTTCTGCGCAAACGGCGACGAGCGTCGACGCGCTGGTCGAGGGCGTACATTTCCGCATGCCGCCGTTCGAGCCCCGTCACGTCGGCCACAAAGCGCTTGCCACCGCGCTGTCTGATCTCGCCGCGATGGGGGCCGAGCCGCGCGAGGCCTACGTTCAGCTCGGCGTTCCAAAGCACCTTGGCTCCGAGCAGCTGCTCGAGCTCGCAGACGGCCTCGGTGCGGTCGCTGCGGCCCACGAGGTTGCGATCGCGGGCGGGGACGTGACCGCTTCTCCTGCACTGTTCCTTGCCGTCACCGTCGTCGGCGAGGGTCCGGGTGGGGCGGAGCTGGTCACGCGCTCCGGCGCTCGACCAGGCGACCGAATCGTGGTCACCGGCGAGCTCGGGGGGGCGGTGGCCGGGCTGGCGCTGCTCGAGCGGCCAGAGCTGAGGCCATCGATAGAGGCGGATACCGTCGAACGGCTGCTCTACCGACAGCTCGAGCCCGAAGCACGCCTGAAAGCTGGGCAGGCGCTAGCCGACGCGGGGGCGAGCGCGATGATCGACCTCTCAGACGGCCTTGGGGCCGACGCTGGGCATGTCGCCAAAGCAAGCGAAGCCTCGCTGGTGATCGAGCTGACGTCGATTCCGATGCAACCGGGGGTGAACGAAGTTGCGCAGGCTGCTGGGATCGATCCGATGCAGCTGGTTGCCGCAGGCGGCGAGGACTACGAGCTGCTCGCGACCGTGCCGGTGGATCGCCTCGATCAGGCGACACAATCCGTTCGCGCCGCCGGCGTGGGGCTAACCGTGGTGGGTGCGGTGGAAACCGGGGAAGGCGTCGTGCTCAGACTGCCGGACGGCGCCGTTGTTGCCCCGGCCGGGTTCGACCAAATGGTTGGCCGTCGATCGCCCGGCGGCCCTCTCTAACGAGTCGCAACTTGCTGAGGATGACGTCGGCGACCGCCGCGGCATCGACGTCGTATTGGTGGAGTGCGATGTCTCGCTTCAACTCCCTCAACCCTTTCTCAGCTCTCTCGTGTCGTCTGGTTGTGCTCGCGATGTCCCATCTCAGGCAGCTCCTGCAGGTCACCGTGAACTGGCTTTCTCAAACTAGGCGTGGTGGGTGGCCCTTCAGTCCGGTCCAGGTGTGCCGGACGGCACTTGCGGTCCACGCAGTGCGTGCACGCACGTGCCCACGAGCGCTCCGGCGACAAAACACATCGAAACGGTGACGGCGAGACCAATTTGTCCATCCGCGACCATCAGCGTCAGCGTCCAAGGCGCATCGCCGCTGAGATCGAGGGCGCGGGCAACTGCGATCACTGCCAGGGCCGCCGGCAGGCAGGCGGCAATGGTGGCTATGCCAATGGCAACGGTGCGCGCGGGTCGCCTCTCGCCCGCCGCCAGCAGCCAGACGTGAGCTGCGGGAACGACGAGCAGGGCGAGGTAGGGGTTGGCGAGCCAGATTGCGAAGGCCGCGAGTGAGGTGATCGCGCCGATCGCAGGCGGCGTGCAGACCGGCCCACGCACCAATGTCACCCTGGCCCGGCGCAGTCCGAACGCGGTCAGCGCTGCCACGAGCGCCATGAATATGAGTGCAACGGTTGCCCGGGGGCCGATCGCGTAGAGCCCGGGGTCGAATGGAAATGGCGGTCTTGGCACCGCGCCGACGATCGCCAGGCCGTAGAGCGCGCCGAGCGCGCCGAGGAAGGGGAGACTGCGCACAGCTGCCCAAGCCAGAGCCGAGCCGAGCTCCTCTCCTTGGCGCGCGGCGCGGGCACAGCCGTCGATCGCAGCTGCCAGGGCCGGCAGCACAAGCGCCAAGGCCAGCAGCGACAGCGTCCAGCCACCGACCAGGTTCCGGCCCAGTTCGAGATGAGCTTCGGGGCCGTGGACGAGCGGATTCGCGGCAACGTCGACGGCGACGATCGTCGATTGCACCGAGCGCCCGAACGCGTCCAGAGTTTCGCCGGACAACGGTTCGCCCTCCTTCAGCGGGCGTTCGCCTGCGGAGGAGATTGCGATCGCGTCGACTCCCGCGGCGATCAGCGGCGCCTGGCCTCCGAGTCCAGTGGGGATCGCCAGGCGCGCGAGCTGGGTGAACCAACCGTCCTCGGCGGAACTGAGCTGGGCCTGCTTATCGACGGCGAGCTCGGCGGTGCGCTCGAGCTGCACCGGGCCGCTGGAGGGGTCGGTGGACGAGCTGACGACGTAGGGTGCGGCGGTTTCGCCAGCGCCGGGCTGTGAGATTACGATTACGGCTTCGACCGCGTCGCCGCCTGGAAGACCGTCGACGAGCTCGCGCATCCCGGCGAAGCCGATCGCCGAGCCGCTGGTCGAGGCGAGCAGGAACGTCTTTTCGTGACCGGCAACGCCCAGGGCGCTTGCGAGCTCGATCAACAGGCCGGTTGCCGCTGCGCTCGAGGCCGCGCCTTCGCCGCGCGCAGAGTCGCGTGCGGCGAGCACGACGATGGTGGAATCGGTGTCGCCGGGGAGGGTCAGAATCACGTTTCGCAGCGTCACCTCGTCGCCGTCAAGGGTCGCTTCGAACTCCTGTTCGGTGACGGCGCCGGCGGGGATCTCGCCGAAGCGCTCGGCGACCAAATCGGCTACTGCCGCGTCGCCCTGGCTACCGGGCGGGCGCTCCGGAGCGAGCTCTGCGATCTGGCGGGCAGCGGCGCTGGCGCGCTCTCCCTCGAAGGTGGCAGGAGGCGTTGTCGGCTCGATCGCGTCCGGTGCGCCTTCCAGCGAGAACATGAGCACGATCACCGCAATAACTGCGGGGATGAAGGCGAAGCGGTAGAGGCGAAAGTCGATCAAGGGACCGTCTGCATACTGCCGACCGTTTGCGGACCCGGTTCACGATTACGCTTGCGTGCATGGGAGCAGCCGAAACAGCGGCTCGCATCCTGCTCGTCGACGACGAGCAGTCGGTGCAGACGCTGCTCACTTACCCCTTGCGAAAGGACGGTTACGAGGTCGTCTCGGCCCTCGACGGCCGCGCCGCGCTCGACCTCTTCGCTGAGCAGCGCTTCGACCTCGTCGTGCTCGACATCATGCTGCCGAAGCTCGACGGGATCGAGGTCTGTCGCAGGCTGCGCGGCCGCAGCCAGGTACCGATCATCATGCTCACGGCCAAAGACGACGAGATCGACAAGGTGCTCGGCCTCGAGATGGGCGCCGACGACTACATCACCAAGCCATTCTCGGTGCGCGAGTTCCGCAGCCGCGTCAAGGCGGCGCTGCGTCGCTCGGAGATGCTGCGCGGGCGTCCTGGCGGTGAGCCGATCTCAGCCGGCGAGATCGAGATCGACTTCGAGCGCAGGGCGGTGAGCGCCCGCGGCGAGGCGGTGCGGCTCACCTATGTCGAGTTCGAGATCCTGACTTCGCTCGCGGGCGCACCGGGTCGTGTGATGACGCGCGAGATGCTGCTGGCGCAGGTCTGGGGCGACTCCGCCTACCGCGACCCACGCACTATCGACGTCCACATCCGCCACTTGCGCGAAAAGCTCGAGGCCGACCCCCGAAGGCCGGAGTATCTGTTCACCGTCAGGGGTGTCGGCTATCGCTTTCGCGATGAGTAGGTAGATGAACTCCGTCAGGAACCGGCTCGCCGCCTTGTTCTTCGTCATCGTCGCCGCGGCGGTCGGGTTCATTTACCTCTACGTCGTGCCGCAGTTGAACTCGAGCCTGACGGCCCAGCGGTTGCGGGGACTGGAGGACATCGGCGCCGAGCAGATGCCACGGCTTCAGGAGGCGATGGACGCCGGCGCTTCGCAAGCGAGGCTGCGCTCGATCGTGCGCGGGATCGATCAGCGCGCTGGGCCCCGAGTGACCGTGCTCGGCGTGCGGGCCGGTGTCGCCGGGCCTGAGCCTTCGTTCGTCATAGCCGACTCCGAACGCGAACGCACGGCGATCCTCTCCAACTATCCCGCCGCCACGGCGGCTGTGCTCAGCGGCACAGTCGCAAGTGCCGTTGAATCAGTTGCGAGCGAGCGGCGGGGTGAAACTGCGATAGCTCTGCTCGACGCCGGTGAGCCGCGCTGGGTCGCGGTATTTTCGACTGAGCTCGACGACGTCGACGGCAACGTCGCCCTGATCCGCCGTCAGATCGTGATCGCCGGAGTGATCGCGCTGCTCGCCGCGCTCGGCGCCGGCTGGCTGGTGGCGCGTGCCCACGCCCGCCGTCTCGGGCGCCTCGAAGAGGCGGCAGAGAAGGTCGCCGGTGGCGACTTCAGCACCCCGATCCCGGTCGAGTCCAGCGACGAGGTCGGTCAGCTGGCGATGACCTTCAACGAGATGCAAAAGCGCTTGGCGACGCTCGACAGCGCCCGTAAGGAGTTCATCGCCAACGCCTCGCATGAGCTGCGCACGCCGATCTCTTCGCTCTCTGGCTTCGTCGAACTGCTCGAGGAAGAAGACCCCGATCCGGAGGCGCGGGCGGAGTTCATCCGCACGATGCGCGAGCAGGTCGACCGCCTGACGAAGCTGACTGTGGAGTTGCTCGATCTCTCCAAGCTCGACGCCGACGCGCTTTCTTTTCGCCAAGAGCGCGTCGAGCTGACCACGCTCGCTCGCAGGATCGCGCAGGAGTTCGGACCCGTTGCGCAGCGCCGCGGCTCCGAGCTCGAGGTCGCCGACGACGGCCCGGCCGCCGCCAGTGCCGATCCCGAGAGGGTCGCTCAGATCATGCGTATCCTGATCGACAACGCACTCACTCACACGCCGGAAGGAACTGCGATCTCGGTAGGGGCTCAAATTGAGAACGGATCGGCCAGCCTTGTCGTCTCCGACGACGGGCCGGGCATCGACCCGCGCACGCGCGAGCGCGTCTTCGAGCGCTTCCACACCGGCGACGAAGTCAGCGGTTCCGGGCTTGGGCTGGCAATCGCGCGTGAGCTCTCGCTTCGCATGGGCGGCACGCTCACTGTGCGTTCGCGCCGCGGCCATACCGACTTCGAGTTGCGCCTCCCCGCCGCCTCTTCGATGGAGGTCTGAGCCGATGCGCGGGCCGCGGTCAATCATCGCCTTGCTGCTTGCTGGGGCCATCCTGGCGCTTGGCGCCTGCGGTGACGAGGAAAGCGCCGACACTGCTTCTGTCGGCGCGGAAACGACTTCCGAAAAGACGTCGACTTCCGAGGCCGCTCCCGGCTCCGGCGATCGCGTCGTGATCGAGGCCGCCGACGGCGCCTTCGATTCGAGGACGATCTACGAGAACGCCGGGCCCGGTGTCGTCACGGTTACCTCGGTTTTTCGCGGGGGCGATTCGGCCGCCCTTCTTGGCGGCAGCGGTGCCGCCGTCGGGCAGGGCTCCGGGTTCGTCATCTCCGAGCAGGGCGAGATCGTCACCAACGCCCACGTCGTCACCGACGCTTCGACGAGCGGCCCACAACAGGGACCTCTCAGTCCCGCCGCCGAGGTCTACGTCAAGTTTCCCGACGCCAACCAGGTCGAGGCCGAGATCATCGGTTTCGATCCCTTCGCCGACGTCGCGCTGCTCAAGGTCGACCCCGACGGCCTCGAGCTCACGCCCCTGCCGCTCGGCTCCGAGAACGACGTTGAGGTCGGTGAGGGTGTCGCCGCGATCGGCAGCCCCTTCGGCGAACTGCAGTCCCAGTCGTTGTCAGTCGGCATCGTCTCGGCCTCCGACCGCACGATCGAGTCGCTCACCGAGTTTCGTATCGAGGGCGCGATTCAGACCGACGCCGCGATCAACCCGGGCAACTCGGGCGGGCCTCTGCTCGACGCAGCCGGCGAAGTCGTCGGCATCAACCAGCAAATTCAGACGTCCTCGGGCACCAACTCAGGCGTCGGCTTCGCCGTCCCGATCGATCTCGCCGAGCGCTCGATCAGCGACCTGCGCGAGGATGGCGAGGTCAGCTACGCCTACGCCGGCGTGACCACCACGCCGATCTACCCCCAGCTCGCTGAGCGCCTCGGACTCGATACCGACAGCGGTGCACTCGTCGCAGCGGTCGTCAAAGGCGGACCCGCCGACGAGGCTGGGCTGCAGGCGGGTGACGAGCCGATCCGCTTCCAGGCGACCACGGTCCGGGCCGGCGGGGACCTCATCGTCGCCGTCGACGGCGAGCCCATCGGCACCAATTCAGATCTGCCACGGTTGATCTCGCTGCTGAAGCCGGGAGATGACGTGACCCTAGACGTGGTCCGCGACGGCGAGGAGGAAGAGATCGTGGTGACTTTGGGCGAGCGGCCCACCGAAGCCGTCAACTAATCGCGCCGCCGTCTTTGGATCTTCAGTCTCGCTAGGGTGCGCGCCGTGCTCACGGAGGTGCCCCTCGGCCACAAGACACTCGCGGACTACACGCACATCCTCGGCCCCGGGCTGATCGACGAGGTCAGAACGCTCGCCGAGCCGCTCAAGGGCAAGCGCGTGTTGCACATCAACGCCACCGCTTTTGGCGGCGGCGTCTCAGAGATCCTCTACACGCTGGTACCGCTGATGAACGACGTCGGCCTCGACGCTCACTGGCAGGTCATTCACGGCCGCGAGGAGTTCTTCAACGTCGCGAAGCTGATGCACAACTCGCTTCAAGGCGATCCAAAGTCGATTTCCGACGAGCAGTGGGAGGTGTTTCAGGCCTACAACGTGATGAACGCCCAAGGCCTTCAGGGGGAGTGGGATGTGATCATCGTCCACGACCCGCAGCCCGCGGGGATGATGCACAACGCCCGCGCGAAGTCCAACCGCTGGATCTGGCGCTGTCACATCGACCTCTCGACGCCCAACCCGGCGACGATCGGTCGCCTCTTGCCGTTGCTCGACGGCTACGACGCCAGTGTCTGGCACCGTCAGGATTACGTCCCCGACGGGCTCGACGCGGGCCTGCTGAAGATCTGCCCGCCGGCGATCGATCCGCTCTCGCCGAAGAACATGGCGTTGTCGCCCGAGGATGCTGCCTTCGTCTCTGAGCAGTTCGGAATCGACACCGACCGCCCCCTGATCCTCCAGGTCTCGCGCTTTGACCCATGGAAGGACCCGATCGGGGTAATCGACTGCTTTCGCATGATCCGGGAGCGAATCCCCGACGCGCAGCTCGCTCTCGCGGGGTCGATGGCCACCGACGATCCTGAGGGCTGGGAGTTCTTTCACCACACTGTGCGCCACGCCGACGGCGATCCCGACATCAAGATCCTCAACAACCTCAACAACGTCGGCTCGATCGAGATCAACGCCTTTCAGTCTCAGGCCGACGTCTGCATGCAGAAGTCGATTCGCGAGGGCTTCGGCCTCACCGTCACCGAAGCGCAGTGGAAGGGGCGGCCGACGATCGGCGGCGATGTCGGCGGTATCCCGCTTCAGATCGAGGACGGTGTTTCAGGCTTCCTCGTCGAGTCCGCGGAGGAGGCAGCGCAGCGCTCGATCGAGATCCTCGATGATCCCGAGCTGGCGAAGAGGATCGGCCGCGCCGGTAAAGAGCACGCCCGTGAGCACTTTCTCACACCCCGCCTGCTGCGCGATTGGCTGCAGCTGTTCACCGATATCAGCACCTGAGTAACGGGTAGAAGCTGGCTATGAGCGACCAGCGCCTAGTCATCGTTTCCAACAGAGGCCCGGCCCAGTTCGAGCGCGACGACCACGGCGAGCGTGTGGTCCAGCGTGGCGGTGGGGGCCTGGTGACAGCGCTGACTGGGCTCGTTGCCCACCGCGGCGCGCTCTGGGTTGCATCGGCGATGACTGCCGAGGATGTGACCGTGGCGCGCGAGGCCGGGGGTGAGCCCTCGGCGATCGACCTCGACGGGGTCAGCTACGACGTGCTGCTGGTCGAAAGCGAGCCGGTTGCCTACGACGGCTTCTACAACGTCATCGCCAACCCGATCCTGTGGTTCATACAGCACTACCTCTGGGACCTCTCGAACGCGCCCGACATCCGCCAGGAGGAGGCCGACGCCTGGGACGAGGGTTACACCGTCGTCAATCGCGACATCGCCGAGGCGGTCCTACAGACGATCGCCGACGACAACGACCCGCTGGTGATGTTTCACGACTACCACCTCTACACGGCACCGGCGCTCGTGCGCGAGGCGCGGCCGGACGCCTTTCTTCAGCACTTCGTCCACATCCCCTGGTCGCAGCCAGACAGCTGGCGGATCCTGCCGGCGCGCTGGCGCGAGGAGATCTATCGCGGCCTGCTCGCAAACGACATCATCGGCTTCCACACCACCGCCTACTGCCGCAACTTCTTGCACTGCTGCCGGGAGTTGCTGGAGCTCGAGGTCGACCACGAGCGCGGTGCGGTGCTGCACGGTGGCCGCGAGACCTGGGTCCGCGCGTATCCGCTCGGCATTGACGCCAACCGCCTCGACCATGCTGCCCTCTCCGAAGAGGTGGCCGGCTACGAGCGCGAGCTGCTGCGCCGCCGCCGCGACCACCTGATCATCCGCGTCGACCGTGCCGATCTCTCCAAGAACGTCCTTCGAGGCTTCACCTCGTTCGACGTCTTTCTTCAACAGCATCCGGAATTTCGCGAACGGGTCACGTTCATCGCTCACCTCCAGCCTTCGCGCCAGGACGTGCCCGAGTACGCCGAGTACCTGGAGCGAATAGAGGCCCTCGTCGCCGTCGTCAACCATCGCCACGGCACCACCGACTGGATGCCGATCGACCTGCGCATCTACGAGAACTTCCCCGAGGCGGTCGCGCGCTACAAGCATTTCGACCTGCTGATGGTCAACTCACTGTTCGACGGCATGAACCTCGTCGCCAAGGAAGCGCCGGCGGTGAATACGTGCGACGGGGTGGTGATGCTGTCCGAGAACACCGGCTCCCACGAGGAGCTGGGCGACTGCACCCTTTCGGTCAACCCCTTCGACATCCAGGAGCAGGCCGAGACGATCTACCGGGCACTGACGATGGAACCGGAGGAGCGCCGCGTGCGGGCCGCCCGCCTGCGCGAGATCGTCCGCGAGCGCGATCCCGGCGTTTGGATTTCCGAGCAGCTCGACGACATCGCGGCCAAGCGCGCGGAGTCGAAATAACGCCGATGCCGCATCCGCCTAGTGCCGGCTCCGCCCCACCTTTACCTTCGCGGTCGCCGAGTAGCCGCGCTCGAACGGATAGCCGGCCTGCTGTGGAACGAGGACGCGGAAGCGATACTTGCGCGCCTTGCGCGTGGCGCGCAGCTTGTAGCGGGCGCTGTAGGCACAAGCTTCGTCGGTGCGGTCGGTGCGAAACACCTGCCAGCGATGCTTGCCCAGTCGCGCCTGGACCTTGACGAGGCGGTCGAAGCAGGCGGGGCCGGGCAGCGTCCCGGTGAAGTGGAGGCGGTCGTGGTTTCTCACCCTGCGCCTCGGGTTCACCGCAAGCGTCGGACGCGCACTCGACTTCAGCGTCAGCCCGTGGCGCGAGACGACTTCGTCGCCGACGACGTAATGAACGAAGACCTCACGCCCAGCGCCCGGCGGCAGCTCGATCGCATATGAGCCGTCGGCAGCGGTGGTCGAAGTTGCGCCGACTACCGTCGCCTGGCCCGCGATCAGCACCCGCGTGAGCGCGCAGACCGTGGCGCCCGCGCCAACGCCGATGATGCGGCCGCGCACGATTCCCGGCCGGTCAGAGCGCACGACCGCCTTTTGCGCGCCTGTGCTGCCGAAGCCCGCGCTGAGCGACGCGCCGCCGCCAACAGCAGAAGCCGGACAGGCGTTGTCTACCCAGACTTGGCGCTGCTCGCAAGCGCGGTTCGGAGCGCCGTCGAGGGCGAGGTCCTCGACGCAGGCGGTAACCGTGTTGGGTCCGGTGACGAAGCCCGCAGCCGTGGTCGGCACGCCGGCCGACTCGCTTGTCGTCGTCGGGCACGGGGCCAAGGCCGTGGCGAAACCGTCGATAACCGCGCAGTTGCGGATGTCGGTGAGGACCAGCGAGGTGTTGGCCACGACCGAGACCTTGCGGATGCCGCTGCCCTCGTCGTGGGCGCTGAAGGCGAGCCCGCGCAAGCCGCGAATTACGGGCGAGCTCAACAGTGAGCCTCCGGTGATCGTGAGAGTCGGCGTCGCGCGATCTTCGGTCTTGAGAAAGACGCCGCGGACGTAGGCATGGGCGCCGTCGTCCGCCGCGCGGCCGCAGGGCCGCCCAGCGCCGGGAGCGAGGCAGCGAAGCCAGGAGTGAAACTGGGTGAACTCGCCATCGATCTGGTGCTCGCGAAAGTCGGCATGCTCTGTGCCGAAGCTGACCAGCTCTCCTTCCGAGGCCGTGGCCACGAGCTGGCCTTGATGGCCGGCCTGGTTGGTCAGACTCGCGTTCGCCTGGATGCTCGTGAATACGGTGCCGGCCGGTGCCCGCCAGACCCAGGCGCCGAAGTGGTAGAGGCCGGACTGCTCGCCGGCGTGAAACGACTGCAAACCGCCGTCGTCGACGCCGCAGCGCATTCGGGGCATGTAGTTCGTCGTCGAGTACTCCCAGTGCGCCTGGCCCGCGCTCGGATTGCTCGGGCTGCATTGAGTGACGACGTAGTTGCCCGCCTGTGCAACAGGTGCCGGCAGCGCCGATACGGCCGTCGGCGCGAGCATGATGAGAAATAGCAGTCGCATTCGGATACTTCGGATACTTCGCATCGGTCGTCTCCTGTTCACTGCTCGAAGCCGAACTGGCTGGGGCCGCGAGGCGGTTGGTGTTGAGCGCTTTGGCCGGACTCCGACGGGGAGCTCGAAGTCGTTTGAGCGGGGGTCACAGGCGCTGGTGTGGCGACCGGAGCGGGCGTGGGAGCGGGCGCAGGGGTAGGTGGCGGCTCGGGCGCGGCTGGGGCCGGTGGCACAGACCCGACCGGCGCAGCGGGGGTGCCGCGCCCGCTGCTCGCGCCGAACGGAGTTGAACGCCTACGCTGGCCCTCATCGTCATTCGCGGTGCCAGCCGCCGGTCGCGGCACAGGCCGGGACGGCTCAGGGCTACGCCGCGGTTTCGTTTTGCGATCCCCGCGCTGCGAAGCCGGCCCGCCCTCTGCTGGGACGAAGGCGTAAGCGCCGGTGGCACCGCTCTCGAGCCCGACATCGTCGGGCAGCGGGGGTGGCTGGGGCGGCTCGAGCAAACTCGGCAGCAGGGCGATCGCCCCGATCGCGGTGGTCGCGATCGCTGCAGCCCGGGCCACGTTCTTCCAGCGAATCCTGCTTGCCAGCATCTGCTGCCGACAATCCCGATGGCGCCCGACATGCCCCCGTAGCGCCGGTTCAACAATGCGATTGGGCATCGCTATAGTCGTCGGCCGCCTATGGCCGTGTCCGAATACGAACTGATTCTGATGCTTGATCCGGAGTCCCCGGATGAACAGCGCGACAAGATCGCGTCGGACGCCCGCGCCCGGATCGAGTCGGGCGGCAGCCTCAAGACCGAGAAGGTCTGGGGCCTGCGAAAGCTCGCTTACGAGATCAAGAAGCGTTTTGAGGCCGACTACCGATTCTTTCGCTTCGAGACTGAGAGTCCGCTGCTCGACGAGCTCAACCACAATCTGCGGATCACCGATGGCGTCCTGCGCTTTCGCATCTTCAAGGTCGACCCCGAGTCGCCGGTGATCGAGCCGGGCCCGCCCGTTTCGCTTGCCAGTGCCGCTTCCAGTCGCCCTGGCGGTCGCGGTCGCGGTCGCGGTCGCGACGACTACGACGATCGTGGCGACGGCAGCTACTCGGCCCCGCCCGCCGCCGCGGCAGCGGCGCAGGAGCCTGCCCCGGCTACCGAAGCTCCCGCACCCGACGCCGAAGCACCGGCCCCCGCTGAGCCGGCCGCTCCCGATGCAGCGCCCGAACCCGCCGCCGCGACTGAGGCTCCGTCCGAGCCCGCGCCCGCCTCCGAGTAGTTCCCGCTCTTTCCGCTTTTCGCTGTTGGCGGGGGCGAGTACGCGCCGCTGCCCGTCTTAGACTGAAGACGGATAAACGAATTCGAGAGAGGTACTGATTCAGTGGCAGCTACGAATGTGAACGTGGTCGTGATCACGGGAAACTTGACCAGAGACCCTGAACTGCGCAGCCTGCCCAGCGGCACGAGCGTGTGCGAGATGCGAGTCGCCGTCAACTCCAGGCGCAAGGACCAAAGCGGCGAGTGGGTCGACAAGCCCAACTACTTCGACGTCACCGTCTGGGGAGCCCAGGGCGAGAACTGCTCTACGTACCTCAGCAAGGGGCGCCCGGTCGCCGTCGAGGGTCGCCTCGACTGGCGTGAGTGGGAGGCCAAGGAGGGCGGAAAGCGCCAGTCGGTGTCGATCATCGCCAACTCGGTGCAGTTCCTCGGCAGCCGCGACGGCGCCGCTCAGGGAGCGGCCGGTGGCGGTTTCCAGGCGCCACAGTCCGACGTACCCGCCGACACATCCGACTTCGACAGCCCGCAGCCTGCAGCGGTAGGCGCCTCAGACGACGACATCCCCTTTTAGGCCGAGGGGAGCGATTGCCGGTGCGGCGGCGCCGGCATCGGTCGCTTGCGTGCGAAGCACGCTGCGCTCCCTGCTTCCCTGCCTGACTTGGCACTCGCCCCTCTCAGGAGGGCGCCGGTCGGCGAGGCGGGCTTGTGAATCAATCATCTAGAATCTGTGTTTCGCGTCGCTCAGTGCGGCGCGTTTGCGCGAAATGACCAAGATCACCGACAATCGAGGGAGCCGCTAATGGCCCGCAAGCAGCGTGCCCAGCCGACCCCGGCCGGACCCGGCACCCGTCGCCGTGGGCGTTTCGGCGATCGCTTTCGCCCGCGCAAATACACGCGCCTCAACGTCGAGACCATCGACTACAAGGATCTGAACACGCTTCGCCGCTTCATCTCCGATCGCGGCAAGGTCCGTTCGCGCCGTGTCACCGGTCTCTCGCGCCGCCACCAGCAGCAGCTCAACCTGGGGATTCGGCGAGCCCGCGAGCTGGCGCTGCTTCCCTACGTTGGCGAGAGGTAGAACTCCCAGACATGGCGCAGGCGATCCTGCTCAAGGATGTGACGGACCTCGGCACCGCAGGCGATGCCGTTGACGTTTCGCCCGGGTACCTTCGCAACTTCCTCGTCCCGCGTAAGCTCGCCCAGCCCGCGACTCAGGCGTCGCTCGACGAGGCTCAGCGACGCCGCGAGTCAGCCGAGAAGTCGGCCCGAGATGCGGAGGCGCGCGCCGGTGAGACCGCGGCGCTGCTTTCGAAGACGGTGCTGACAATCCAGCATCGCGCCGGCGAGGACGGAAAGCTTTACGGCTCGGTCACCAGCGCCGAGATCGCCGATGCGATCGCCGAGGCCCGCGGCCTCAAGATCGACCGCAAGAAGATTAAGCTCGACGACCCGATCCGCGAGATCGGCACCTACATGGTCGAGGTCGAGCTCGCCGGCGGCGCCGTCGCCAAAGTAAAAACGATCGTCGCCGAAGCGAAGTAACTCCGCCGAAAGCCTCGCCCGCGACCGCGTTTCGGCGGGCGGCAAGGCGTTACGGAACGGCAGGCGTAAGCGCTGTGACCGCGACTTCGTCGCTCGCCTCAGCGAGGCTTGTGGTGGGCGGGTGACGGATCTCTTTTCTCGTCAAATGCGGGATCGCCCCGGCAGGGGTGAGCGCGCTGTGGTTTGCTCGGCGCGGGCCACAACAGGGGCTAAATCCGCCGCCGCTGAGCCTTGAATAGAGACACCATGGCAACCGCTGAAGCACACGTCCCTCCGCAGAACCTCGAGGCAGAGGAGTCGGTGCTGGGCGCGTTGATGGTCTCCGAGGCGGCGATGAACCCGGTCATCCTCGACGTTCGCCTCTCGGACGAGGATTTCTACCGCGAGCGCCATCGCCTCGTCTTCAGAGCGATCAAGCGCCTCTATGAGCGCAGCGAGCCGGTCGACGCGCTCACAGTTTCAGAGTTGCTCAAGCAGCAAGGCGAGCTCGAAGAGGCGGGCGGGCGCGAAGGCGTTTCACACCTCGCCTCAACCGTGCCTGTGCCCGGCAACGCCAAGCACTACGGGCGCATCGTCAAGCAGAACTCGCTGCTGCGGCGCCTGCTTACCGCTTCCCAGCAGATCCAGCAGTCGGTCTATGGCGCCGAGGGTGAGCCCCAGCAGCTGGCCGAGTCGGCCGAGCGTTTGCTCTTCAACGTCGCTCATGAGGAGCAGGCCGAAGACTTCCACGTGCTCAAGGACATCCTCTCGCGCGAGGTCGACCGCCTCGAGGAGCTCGCGACCGGTAGGGCCGAGGTCACCGGCACCCCATCCGGGTTCACCGATCTCGACAAGATCACCGGCGGTTTTCAGCCCGGCAACCTGATCATCCTGGCCGCTCGTCCTGGCATGGGCAAGTCCGGACTTGTCGCCAATATCGCCGAGCACGTGTCGATCAAGGAGCGCCGCCCAGTTGCCTTCTTCTCGCTCGAGATGTCGGATTCCGAGCTTGCGCAGCGTCTGATCGCCAAGCGCTCGAAGATCCCCAGCGACAGGCTGCGCAAGGGCAAGGTCAACGAACGCGACTGGAAGCGCCTACTCGGTGTCTGCAACGAGATCGAGACGGCACCGCTTTGGATCGACGAGTCGTCAGATCTGAGCCTGCTCGACCTGCGCGCCAAAGCGCGGCGCCTCCACGCGCACGAGATCAGCGCCGGCAACGGCGGTCTGGCCCTGATCGTCTTGGACTACATCCAGCTCATGCGCGCTGAGGACATGCGCGCCAACCGTGTCGAGCAGGTCGGCCAGATGAGCCGCGGCCTGAAGATCCTCGCGCGCGAGCTCAAGGTCCCCGTGATCGCGCTCTCGCAGCTCTCACGTGCGCCCGAGCAGCGCACCGGTCGCGACAAGCGCCCGATCCTCTCCGACCTGCGCGAGTCGGGCAACCTCGAGCAAGACGCCGACCTGGTCGCTTTCATCTATCGCGAGGACTACTACAGGGATCGCGATGACGAGGTTCCAGAGGAAGAGCGCGAGAAGTACAAGGGAATCGCTGAGCTGATCGTGCGAAAGAACAGAAACGGGCCGATCGACACAGTCGAGCTCGCATTCCACGAGCAGTTCGCTTCGTTTGCCAGCGTCTCTTACGCCGACCGCGCCAGCGCCGCCCGCGGCGCCGGCGACTTCGAGCCGCTCGTCGAGGCAGCCGACAGTTGAGCTCCAACGTCGAGACGCTTCCCCGTGCCTGTCCGCTCGGGGTCTGCGACGGCAGCGGTTGGGTCTTTCACTCAGACGACTCCGCGACTCCCTGCGATTGCCGTGAGGTGCGTATGCGCCAGGCGCGGATGAGCGGCGTGCGCTCGGTCTTGCCCGACAAGTACCGGGGTGTCGGCTTCGACCGCCCGCCGATCGCCGACATGGCTCGACATCCGCAAACGCGGGGAACGATCGACGCCGTTCGCGCCTACATCGAAACGATCGATGACAACGTCACCGCCGGGCGCGGCCTTTGGATCGAAGGCTCCGTCGGCACCGGCAAGACGACGCTGGCGATGCTCGTCTCGAAGTCGGCGATCGAAGCGGGGCGTTCGGTGGCGATCTACTCATTGCCGCGCCTATTGGCCCGCATCCGCCGCACTTACGACGCGGCTGCGGGCGAGCTCTCGTATCTTTCGTTTTTCGAGCGCCTGACCTCGGTCGACCTGCTGCAACTCGACGACCTCGGCGCCGAAAAGCGCAGCGACTGGGTGCTTGAACAGCTCTACTCGATCGTCGACGAGCGCTACGCGACGGGGCGCTCGATGCTCGTCACGACCAACCTCAAGCTCGACGAGCTCGAGCAACAGATCGGCGAGCGCACGGTCTCGCGGCTGGTAGAGACGTGCGAAGTCCTACCCCTCTACGGCGAGGATCAGCGCTACCGCGTCGCCTGAGCGCCGTCGCTGCAGCGCTTTGCGTGGCGCGATCCGCATAATCGGTACCGAGATGCCGGGAGTAGTGATCATTGGGACCCAGTGGGGCGACGAGGGCAAGGGCAAGGTTGTCGACATGCTCGCCGAACGCGCGGCCATGGTCGTGCGCTTTCAGGGCGGCAACAATGCCGGCCACACGATCGTCCGCGACGGCGAGACCTTCAAGTTTCACCTGATTCCATCCGGCATCCTGCATCGGGGGAAGACCTGCGTGATCGGCAACGGCGTCGTCGTCGATCCCGAGGTCTTGATCGGAGAGCTCGATGGCCTGCGCCGCCGCCACATCGACGTCAGTGGCCTCAAGGTCTCGGCCAACGCCCACCTGATCATGCCCTACCACGTGATGCTCGACACAGCCGGTGAGGCAAAGCTCGGCAAGCTCGAAATAGGCACGACCAAACGCGGCATCGGCCCCTGTTACGCCGACAAGTCGGCGCGCCTGGGCATCCGTGTCCAAGACCTCCTCGACGCCAAGATCCTGCGCAAGAAGATCGCCGCCGCAATCGAGCCCAAGCAACAGGCGCTGCGCCCGTTCGCGCGCGATCCGAAGCTCGATCTGCATACGATGACCGAGGACTATCTGCGCCATGGCCATCGGCTCGAGCCCCACATCGCCGACACCTCGCGTCTTTGTTGGGACGCGCTCGACGGCGGCGAAACGGTGCTCTTCGAGGGTGCCCAGGCCGCGCTGCTGGACCTCGACCACGGCACCTATCCATTCGTCACCTCTTCGAACCCCGTAGCGGGCTCGGCCTGCGTCGGCGCCGGCGTCGGCCCGACCGACATCGACGAGGTCTGGGGCGTGTGCAAGGCCTACACCACGCGCGTCGGCGCGGGACCGTTTCCTACTGAGCTCGATGACGAGGTCGCCGACCTGATGCGCGAGAAGGGGCACGAATTCGGCACCACAACCGGTCGCCCCCGTCGCTGCGGCTGGCTCGACATCGTTGCCTTGCGTTATGCGACCCGCCTCAATCGCCTCTCGGCCCTGGCGATCACCAAACTCGACGTGCTCTCCGGCTTGCCGACGCTACGCGTTGCGACGCGTTATCGCGGCAAGGAGGGAGCGGTCTTCGACCACTTTCCCTACCACCAGTCGATCCTGCATACGGCGACGCCCGAGTACGAGGAGATGGCGGGATGGGACGAGGACATCACCGCGGCCCGCAGCGTCGGCGACCTGCCGCCTGAGGCGCGGGAGTACCTGGAGGCGATCTCCGAATACACCGGCGTTCCGATCAGCGTCGTCGGCGTCGGCCCCGGCCGTGAGCAGGTGATCCGCATGGACGGACCGCAGCTGCGAGCAGCCGCCTGACCGTCTGGTAGCGGCGACGATCTCACGATATTCTGCGCGAGTGCCTTGCCGCCTGATTTTCCGGTGCGAGTTCGATCCCGAGAACGGGGGGTAATCATGAACGGTGCCCGGCTGCCGCAACTCGACGGAGGATTTTTCCTCACCGACGGCGGTATCGAAACGACGCTGATCTTCCATCGCGGCATCGACCTGCCGCTGTTTGCAGCTTTCGCGCTGCTCGACGACGAGCAAGGCCGCGAGACGCTGCGCGACTACTACGAGCCGTACCTGCGGTCGGCGGCCGAGCATGGCGCCGGGTTCGTGCTCGAGAGCGCCACCTGGCGGGCGAGTCCGAGGTGGGCCGAGGAGCTCGGTTACTCGCCGCAGCAGCTCGCGACATTGAACCGACGCTCGATCGAGTTACTGGCAGAGCTTCGCACCGAGCACCAGCAAAAGCTCGACGGCCCGATCGTGATCAGCGGCTGTATCGGGCCCCAGGACGACGGCTACCAGCCGAGCCGGCTGCTCTCGGCGCAGGAGGCCGAGCGCTACCACACGACCCAGATCGAGACGTTCGCCGCCACCGCGGCTGACTTGGTCACCGCGATCACGATGACCTACGCCGACGAGGCGATCGGGATCACTCGCGCGGCAGCCGGCGCGGGCTTGCCCGCGGTGATCTCGTTCACGGTCGAGACCGATGGCCGGTTACCAAGCGGGCAGGCGCTGGCGGAGGCGATCGTGCAGGTCGACTCCGAAGCCGGCGAGGCCCCGGCCTACTACATGATCAACTGTGCCCACCCAACCCATTTCGAGCACGTCATCGACGGGGGCCCCTGGGCGGGGCGGATTCGCGGCTTGCGAGCCAACGCCTCGACGATGAGCCACGCCGAGCTCGACGAAGCCGCCGAGCTCGACGAGGGCGACCCCGCCGATCTCGGCGCCCGCTACGCGCAGCTCAGATCCCAGCTTCCGAACCTGACCGTGGTTGGGGGCTGCTGCGGTACCGACGACCGCCACGTCGCCGCGATCGGCGCCGCCTTACACCACGCGCCGAGCTGAGCCCCGTGCGTCGTTCAGCTTGCGGAGCGGCGGCGCAGCCAAGTCCCAACCCAGCCGCATCGCCCCCGGTTATCCTCCCGCGCCTATGTTCGAGAAGGTCCTGGTCGCGAACCGGGGAGAGATCGCGATCAGGGTCATGCGCACGCTCGAGGAGATGGGCATCGCATCGGTGGGCGTGTATTCCGAGGCCGACCGCAAAGCGCCGTTCGTCCGCCTCGCCGACGAAGCACACCTGCTCGGTGCGGCGGTGCCGGCGGAGAGCTACCTCTCGATCGAGAAGATCATCGAGGTGGCGAAAAAGGCTGGAGCCGACGCAGTGCACCCCGGCTACGGCTTTCTCGCCGAGAACGCTGCCTTCGCGACCGCACTCGACGAGGCCGGGATCGTCTTCATCGGCCCGCCCGCCAGCGCGATCGAGTCGATGGGCTCGAAGACCCGCGCGCGCGAGATCATGCAGGACGCCGGCGTACCGATCGTGCCGGGCGCGACCGAACCTTCGCCCAACGCCAAGGCGGCCGCCAAGACGGCCAAGGAGATCGGCTATCCAGTGGCCTGCAAGGCAGCTGGGGGCGGCGGCGGCAAGGGCTTTCGGGTGGCGATGACCGCAGCCGATCTCGCCGAGGCCTTCGAGGGCGCCGCGCGCGAGGGCGAGAAGTTCTTCTCCGATGACCGTGTTTATCTCGAGCGCTACCTTGAGGATCCGCGCCACGTCGAGGTCCAGGTCCTCGCCGACTCCCACGGCAACGTAATCCACCTCGGCGAGCGCGACTGTTCGATTCAGCGTCGCCATCAGAAGCTGATCGAGGAGGCGCCGGGCCCGCACGTGGACGAAGCGATGCGCGAGCGCATCGGCAAGATCGCCACCGAGGCCGCGCTCGCCGTCGACTATCGAGGCGCCGGGACGATCGAGGGCATGCAGGTCGGCGACGAGTACTTCTTTCTCGAGATGAACACGCGGGTTCAAGTCGAGCATTGCGTCACCGAGATGGTCACCGGGATCGACATCGTTCGTGAGCAGGTCCGCATCGCCGCGGGCGAGGAGCTCTCTGTAAGCCAGGACGGGGTGCAGATGCGCGGCCACGCGATCGAGTGCCGAATCAACGCCGAGGCCGCGCACAAGAACTTCGCCCCGGCGCCGGGCAAGATCGACCACTACGTCGAGCCCGCCGGCCCGGGCGTGCGTGTCGATTCCGGGCTCGAGGCCGGCTCCGAGGTGACGCCCCTGTACGACCCCATGGTCGCCAAGCTGATCACCTGGGACGTCGACCGCGAGAAGGCGACGGCGCGCATGCTGCGCGCGCTGGGCGAGTACGAGATTGCGCCGCTGACAACGCTGATTCCGTTTCACACGGCGATCCTCTCGACCGACCAATGGGCCGAGGGCGAGACCTGTCGCGATCTCACCGAGGACAAGAAGTGGCTGAAATCGCTCGCGCCCCAGACGTCTCCCAAGTCCGCCGCGGGTGAGGAGGAGGCGGAGACCGTCGAACGCACCTACTCGGTCGAAGTCGACGGTCGCTTGCATGCGGTCAAGGTGATTGGCGCGGCAGGGCCCGCGTCCGGCGGCACTGCAGCGGGCGGCAAGCGCCCGCCCAAGCGTGAGCGCTCTGGCGGCTCAGGCGGCGGCGCCAGTGGTCCCGCGCTGCCCTCGCCCCTGCAGGGAACGGTGCTCAAAGTTGCCGTCGAGAAAGGCACCGAAGTCGCCGAGGGCGATCTCGTCTGCGTGATCGAGGCGATGAAGATGGAAAACGAGATCACTGCCCACCTCGCGGGTAAGGTGACCGAGCTCAACGTCGCCGTAGGCGCGGCGATCAACGCCGGCGACGCGATCTGCAAGATCGAGTAACAACGTGACGGGTGCATTGCCATGGCGAGGACCCGGCGAAGGTCGCCCCGACCTGCCGCTGCCACCGGGCAAGGTCCCAACTCGCCGTAAGGGTTCGTGGCGCAAGCGCTGGCGTTATCTCGGCGTCTTCAGCGACCAGCTCCTGCTTTGTGCCGCTCGCGTCGGAGTCGGCCCGATCGGCCAGACCTTTTGGGCCGTCTGGGATCGTGAGTCGGGCGAGATGGTCGAGCGCACTCGCATGCTGGTGCCGGGTGCCAGAGGGGAGATTTGGACCGAGAGGGCAGACGACGAGGACGCCGGGCGCATCGACTGGGCCCCCGCCGAGGGCGAGGCGATGGTGCGGATCGAGGCCCCGGCCCAGGAGGACGAAGCTCAGGTTCGTGCCTTCCTTCGCGTCGGCGAAGGAGCCTGGGCCGAGACGGTATGTCCAACCGGCGAGGACGACGGGTATGTCTGGACGCGCAAACGGGTCGTTGCGGTCGAGTGCGACGTGCGTATCGGGGAGCGGCGTATCCGTGTCGAGGCGCGCGGAGTCGAGGACGAGTCATGCGGCTACCACCCTCACCACACGGTCTGGGACTGGTCGGCGGGTGTTGGCGTGACCACCGACGGGCGCGAGGTCGGCTGGAATCTGGTCAGCGGTATCAACGATCCGCCACAGAACTCCGAGCGCTCGATCTGGGTCGAGGGCGTACCCAGCGAGCCCGCACCCGTGCAGTTCCAGGGCCTCGAGGCGATCGCCCTCGACGGCGGCCGACTCGAGTTCAGCGCCATCTGCGAGCGCAGCAAGCAGGAGAAGCGGGCGTTCATCGAGTACAGCTACCGCCAGCCGTTCGGCACCTTCATTGGCACGCTCCCCGGCGGCCTCGAGCTGGCCCAGGGCTTCGGCGTGATGGAGCACCACGACGCCCACTGGTAGGACGCGTGGAGATTGACTCCCCCGACAGTCGGGACTGAATCTCCACACGCACTCAGCGCCGTTCGATTTGCCATCTCCATGGCGGATCCTCACCCGCCGCGAAGTCGAAATGGTTGGCACCCGCGAGCGTCTCCAGCGAAACCAGCACCGGTACAGCCGACTCCAGCAGCGGAGTCGACGCCAGCGTCGAAACCCGCGCAGCGCTCACATCCACCACCTCCTCCGTCCAGCCCAACCAGGGCCGATACTCCCAGTAAGCGACCGAAACGCCGCCGCCGGCCGCCACCGAGACCGACACGAACACCGAAACCCGCCGATTGGACGCCGTCAGTCCATAACGCTCGCCCGGCGCCGCACACGACGGCGAGCGGCAATCTCTGAAGTCCACCGGCAACATCGTCGATCCGTCTGCCCCCACGAGCGCAACCGGCGCCGGTGCCAAAGCACGAATTGCCCCCGCCAGCGAGCGCCCGTATGCCTCCGTCAGAGGGTCGCGCCAGCACGGCCCGGGGCCAACGGCAGCGCAGCGCAGCTTGCGCGCCAGGGCGAAGCCTAGATCCCGGCCTCCGCCACCAGCACCGGCGGCAATCGCGCCGATGGTGGCGGCGAGCAACACGGCGAGCAACATCGCGAGCGCCGCATGCTCGACCGTCGCGGAGCCTCGTTGTGAGCGCAGTGCTGAGTGCTCAGCCGTCGCGGAGCCTTGTTGTGGGCGCGTCGACATGCGCGGCCGGACGCTAGGACGATCAAACATCCGCGGGGCGCGCTAGGCGTGACGATTCAGGGTCGGATCAAGAAAGGCCCTCGCGCGCCTCGCGCACGAGCGTCACCGCTTCCGGGAACACGATCCGGATCGCGTCGCGGACCTGAACGGCCTGTTCGTCACTGCCGCCGGTGAGATCGAGCCGGTTGATCGAGGCCACGGTGAGATCGACGGCGAGCTTGATCGCGGTGTCGGCAAAGGCGACTCGTTGAGCCCCCTGCATCTGCTCGGCCATCTCCGAGAGCCGGTTGCGCAACTCGTCTGGCTCGCCGAACATGCCGCCGAATGGATCTGAGCCCTCCATGCCACGATCATAGAGCCCGGCTCTCGCCGGGTGGAGAAAACAGCGCGCCATCGCGTAGGCTGGCTGGCGATGGCCCTGCCACCTCCTTCGCAGTCTTCAACGGCGCTTGTCACCGGCCCGTCATCCGGAATCGGGGCCGAGATCGCGCGTGAGCTGGGCCGTCGTGGGCACGGGCTCACTCTCGTCGCGCGCCGCGAGGAGCGCTTGCGTGATCTCGCAGCCGAGATCGCGGGTGAGCACGGCGTTCGCGTCGAGGTGATCGGCGCCGACCTCGCAACGCCCACCGAGCGCGATCGTCTCGCAACGGCGATCGCCGAGCTCGGCTTGGATGTTGAGGTGCTCGTCAACAACGCCGGATTCGGCGACTCGGGGCCCCTGCACAAGGCCGACCGCGAGCGGGTAGTAGAGATGGTCACCCTCAACTGCGGGGCGCTACTCGATCTTCAGGCGCGCTATTCGCCGGCTATGGCCGAACGCGGCCGCGGCGTGATCATCAACGTCGCCTCAACGGCATCTTTCCAGCCAATCCCGGGCACCGCCACCTACGCGGCGACCAAGGCCTTCGTCCTCTCGCTGACCGAGGGAACCCATGCCGAGCTAAAGCGCAAGGGAGTCACGGTGACCGCCCTGTGCCCTGGGCCGGTGAAGACCGAGTTCGCCAAGGTCGCCGGCGTCGGCGGGGCGGAGGAGAGCCTGCCGGACGTGTTTTGGACCGATGCGGACTTTGTCGCAAAGACCGCTGTCGAGGGGGCCGACAGCGGCAAGCGCGTCGTCGTTCCCGGCGCGGTCAATCGCGCCACCGCTGTTGCCGGACAGCACTCGCCGCGAATGGCGCTGCTGCCGCTCGCCCAGCGCATGTGGCGCTCCGGCACCAAATAATCACCTAGAGCTAGGTTGCCTTGCTGGTTCTGGCCGTGATCTCGCCGCCTCGTTTGAAGATGGCTCCGAGGAGCTCGAGTGGAAACGAAACGAGGGCGATCAACGGGGCGCCGAGGATGGTGACGACCGCGTCGGCGTAGAAGCGAAAGGCGCCGCGGCCGCTGCCGCGGCGAAGTCGTCCTGCCTGCACCTCGCGGGCGAAGTTGGGGTGGAAGGTGAGGCCGTTGAGCAGCGTTTGCAGCATCCAACCCTGAGTGCGTCCCCAGCGCGGCCAGCGCATCTGCTCGATCGGCTGGCCGTTGAGCGCGGCCAGGCGCCGCAGGCTGTCGGGGGTGAACAGCAGGCTTCCGGGCGAGAGTCCGATCGCTGCCCAGCCCTCGACCCCGATCGCCGCCTGCAGGCTTGCCCGGTTGGGAACAGCGATCTCGCGTCCGCCGCCGTCGCCGGCGCGGCAAACGGCCTCCCACTCCGCGAGCAGGTCGATCTTGCGGCCGTGCTCGATTGCGACGCCGCAGCTCTCGCAGCGGTCGAGTATGCGCTCCTCGTCCGGGAGCGCGCTCAGCGGCATGCCGACACTGGCCTCGCCTCCGGCCGCGGGTAGCGCGATCCAGGCGTAAAGCGGGTCGCCGCACAGCGGGCATGGGTTGACCTCGTCGTGGACGGCGATCGGCCCCGTCTGTGCGGCCCGCGATTCGGCTTGGTCGGTCAAGCGCTGGAGACTAGTGGGCGACCCGTGCGCCACAGCATCCTTGCCATGGGGCCCGAGTCGCGCCGGCGGCGCCTGCCCACGCGAGTTCCCGCCGGTATGTTCTGCCGGTGCGACTGCGCGAGATAATGACCTCTGGAGTGGTAACTGCCGATGCTGATGCGGATCTGCTTCGTGTCGCCCAGCTGATGCGCGATCACTCGGTCGGCTCTGTCGTCATCTGCGACTCCGAGGGTGAACCGACGGCGATGGTCACCGATCGCGACCTCGCCGTGCGCGCGCTCGCCGAGGAGCGTGCGCCATCCGAGCCGGTTGCTGAGCACGCGTCGCGCCCGCTTGTCACGGGCGAGCCGGACATGGATCTCGAGGAGGCGGCGGCGCTGATGGTCCAACATCGCATTCGCCGCCTGCCGGTGCTCGATGGCGCCTCGTTGGTCGGGATCGTCACACTCGACGACATCGCCGTGCGCACCGGCAATCTCGAGGTCGCCCAGCGGATGACGCAGGAGGTCATCGAGGGCGCGCTGCCGGGCTTCTTTTTCCACGAGCGCGGATAGCGAACCCCTGAACCCATGGCACCTCCAACTCCACGCCAGCAGCGAACCCGCGCTCACGTCGAGAGCTTGATCGGCCTCGCTGCGCCGTTTCTCGATGGCGTGCTCGCCGTCGGTGAGCGTGTTTCGCGGCTCGCCGCCCCGCACGACGACTACGTCCCTGTTCGCGGCGCCGCGGACCGGATCGAGCTCACCGCCGCCAGCGTCCACGCCGATCGGCGCATCGACAGCGTCAGCGACTGAGAGACCGAGGATGAACCGAGAGCAGATCCTCGATCGCGAGCAGCGCGGCGCAAAGCTCGCCGGTTTCGCGGCCATTGCGGCGGCTCCGCTCTACATAATCTCGGTCGTGCTCGATCAGAGCGGTTCGGTCCCGCTCACCGGGATCGAGACCGAGCGCTACCAGGCAATCGACGCCGCCGCAACCGACCTCTTGTTCTCGGTCATCTTGCGCTCGATCGCCTTCGCCCTGTTGCTGTTTCCGTTGCTCTACCTGTTTCGCGCCGCCCAGGCACGTAGCGCGCGGGTCAGTGCCCCCATGGTGGGCTTCGTCTTCATCGGCCCGATACTGCTCGCTGCTCAAGGCGTTTTTGCGTGGATCGCGCAGACTCAAGTTGGCGCTGACTTCGTCGCCCAAGCGGGAGCCGGTGGCGACGTCTACACCCTGCTCGACGACTTGGTCGAGAAATCAACGGCGTTCGACATCGCCCAGAACCTGCTGTTTCCGGCTCTGCTCGGGCTGATCGTGGTGATGGTCTACGTGCCATTGCAATCGCTGCGGGTTGGCCTGCTGACACGGTTCTTCGCCACACTCGGGATGGCACTCGGAGCATCGGCTCTGTTCATCGTTCCGGCGATCTCCTTGCTCGCGCTGATGCTCTGGTTCGGCTGGCTCGGCCTGACGATTCTCGACAAGTTGCGCAAGGGTCGCCCGCCCGCCTGGGACGCGGGGGTAGCGATCCCGTGGACGAAGCCGGGCCAGGACCCGCAGCCTGTTCCCGCTGCCGCCGCCGGCCCCGACGTCGTCGAGGGCGACGCCACAGAGCTCTTCGAACCCGGTGATCCGCTCGATCACAGCGCCCGGCGCGAGCGAGCGAAAAAGAAGAAGCGCAAGCGCCGGCGATGATCGTGCCGTGACTCGCGTGCTCACGAAGCGCGGGTTTCAGTTCGGCGCTGAGACACCTGGCGCACAGGAAGCAGAACAGCTGCTGGCCGTGTCGACGCGCCTCGTGCTCGAGGCGCGTGAGCGGAACGATGCCCTCGCGGCGCTCGACCTCGAAGGTGAGATCGCGCGACTGGAACACGAATGGCATCCGTTTCGCGGTGATGGAGTCCATCTCGAGCGCCACGGATCCGATCCCAGGGCCGCGACCTTCATCGTCGTCCACGGCCTCGGAGATCACTCTCGCCGCCATCTCGGCCTCGCGGCTGCCCTGTCAGCGCGCGGTTTCAACTCCCTGATCGTCGATCGTCTCGGTCACGGGCTCTCCGAGGGACGGCGCGGCGACGCGGTGCTCGAAAGCGACCTCGGCGTGCTCGAGCTTGCGATCGGCCTCGCGCGGGCAAGCTCACACGGACCGGTGGTCTTGCTCGGCGACTCGCTCGGCGGGATCATGAGCTGGTACCTGCTGACGCGCGAGCCCGACATCGACGCCGCGATCTGCCATTGCGTTGGCCATCCAGACGTCCATCCCGACCCGTCCTTCGCCCGCAAGGCGCCGCTGATGCGCGCTCTCGGTCGCATCGCTCCCTACGCGCCAATCCCCGTGAGCCAGATCGCCGATTACTCGCAGGTCGCACTCGACCCTGTGACCAAGCGCTATTTCGACGAGCAGGTGGACGAACTCTTCAACTTCAAGGTCACGGCGCGCTCGATCGCGAGCTACGTCGGGTTCGATCCCGCCATGCCATGGGTGCAGGTGAGCACGCCGGCCTTGGTCGTCATCGGTTCGGCCGACGGCTTGATCACGCCCGAGTTCACGCGGCGGTCACTCGAACGAGCCCGCCCGCCGCGAGCGGATTACCTGGAGATCGAGGGCGCTGGACACCAACTCTTTCTCGACGACCTCGGCAAGTCGATCGAGCCCGTGCTCGATTGGGCGGCGGCGACGCTCGCGTGAGCGCGAGCCGGCTGCCAATTCTCTACGACGCCGACTGCGGCTTTTGTCGCTGGGCGCTGGGCTGGGTGTTGCGCTGGGACCGCGAGCGGCGGTTGCGGCCGGTCGCGCTTCAGAGCCCCGAGGGTGAGAGCTTGCTCGAGCCGATGGATCACGACCGTCGCCTGGCATCCTGGCATCTGGTCGACGCCGATGGCACCGTTCTTTCCGGGGGGACTGCCGCGCCCGCGCTGTTGAGGCTGCTGCCACGGGGTCAAGCGCCCGCGGCTTTGGTCGCCCGGCTGCCACGGCTGACGCAGGCCTCCTACGAGCAAGTCGTGCAAAGGCGCGGCACGCTCGGGCGCCCGGTGACCGCGGCAGCCAAGGCTCGTGCCGACGCTTTGATCGCCGAGCGCGCTTGACTGCGTCGCCCGCTCACCTCACTACCTAGAGTGAATGGTGTGATTGGCTCTTGGCGGGGCATAGCGACAGCGACGCATTGGCGGCTCGCGCTCGCGCTGTTGGCGCTGGTGGTTGTGCTCGGTGCGGTCAGCGCCTCGCCCGATAGCGCTCCTGGCAGCGAGGGTGGGACGGGCTCCAAGCGCGCAGATGTGGTGGGTTCGGCGACGCTCGACAACGACTTCAGCGCCCGCGCGACGCGCGAGTACTGGACGCCACGCCGGATGCGAAGCGCCGTCCCGGCGGACCTAAGCCTCGAGCCGGATGGCGAGATCGCGCGCACACCCGACAGCCTTCGAGCGAGAAAACACAGCCGGGCCGTCGCCGGCCGCGCCGCAGCCACTGACCTCAGCGCCGACAACACGAGCTTTCTTGGCCGTACCCACGGCAAGGTCTTCTTCACCCTGGCCGACGGCAACGCCCCCGGCGACTATGTCTGTTCGGGGACCGTCGTTACCTCCAATAGCCGCGCCCTGGTCTGGACCGCTGGCCACTGCGTCAACGGATCTGATGCAGGCGCCGGGTTTGCCACCCGCTGGCTCTTCGTTCCCGGTTACCGCAATGGCGAGATGCCGTTTGGCGCTTGGCCTGCCCAGCAGCTGCTGACGACGCGCGGCTGGGAAGAAAACCAGAACACGCGACTCGACATCGGCGCCGCACTGCTCGATCGCGACGGCGAGGGCCGGGCGATCGAGGACCTGCTCGGCGCGCGCGCGATCGATTTCAACCGCCAGCGCACGGGCCAAGTCAACGCGTTCGGTTATCCGGCAGAGCCGAACCCTGGCGCGCTTCGCCTCGACTTCGATGGCGAGCGGCTCTACAGCTGCACTTCGGCGCTCGGCTCAGACGACGTCATCGGCCCGCCGCCCGGTAGCGGCCCGCCGACGCTTGCCATCGATTGCGACATGTCAGGCGGGGCGAGCGGTGGTGGTTGGGTCACGGGGCGAGGTGCGGTCAACGGACTCACCAGCTACGGCTATCAGGGCGATTTCAATCACCTCTACGGCCCCTACTTCGGATCGATCGCGGAGGACCTCTACGTCGAGTCGGCGGGACCGCCGATCCGATGCGCGGGCCAGCAGGTGACCAACCTCGGAGGGCCGGGCGCTGACGACTTGACAGGATCCACCGCAGTCGATGTGTTCAAGGTAAGCGGGGGCGACGACCGCGCCACCGGAGGCCAAGGCAATGATGTCGCGTGCGGCGGCGGCGGTAAGGACCGCCTCGCCGGAGCTGGTGGCAAAGACACTCTGCGCGGCGGCGGCGGTGACGACCTCATCGTCGGCGGGCCGGGCCACGACGTTTGCGACGGCGGGGCCGGGCGCGATCGCGCACAGGGCTGCGAGAAGAAGCTCCGAGTTCCCTAACGCTCAGCAACGACGACGACCTCGTCGCCGGCCCGAGTGCAGCGATTGTCTTCAGGCTGAGTGGGTACCAGCGCAGGTGATGACCGAGCAGGAAGAAACGCTCGACGAGGAATTGGCGGTCGACCGCCTCAACTCCGCCCTGAGCTTGCAGCTTCGCTCGGCGCTCCAATATTCGCTAACGGCGGCAAGCCTCGTCGGCTTCGAGGCTCAGGCGATGGGCACGATGCTGACTCAATACGGCGACGACGAGCTCGCCGACGCCCGCAAGATGATCGAGAAGATCGTCTCGTTCGGAGGTACCCCGACGACCGAGGTCGCCGAACTTCGGATCGACCCCGACCCAGTTGAGGCGATCGGCTGGCTGGTGGGATGCGAGAAGGCTGCCGTCGAGGCGCTGCAGGAGGCGATCGAGCCGACCGGGCGCGAGGGCAGATCGGAAGCGCTCGAGCACATGCTGGAGCATCTGATCATGCGCAAACAGAGCCAGATCGACTTCCTCCAGCGCGCGCTGGCAACTTCCTAACGCCTCGCCGATCAGATACGGAGGGTTTGCTCGTGTCACGATGACCGACATGACCTCAGACCGCCCGCCACGCTCCACGCCGTATCTCCTGCGAGCCGTGTGACCCTCGACGCCTCGCGGCCCGGCGTCTTCGGAGGACTTGTGGTGTCTGCCGCAAACTCATCGCTTGCGAGAAGCGCGACACGGTCTATCCAAGTGAACTGACGCCCGGCGGCACGTCGCTCGCCTGTCCGGCCTCGGCGCGCTTGCGATGCGTGCGGATCTCACTCAGGATGCGCTCGAGGCGCGGCTCGGTTGACGAGTCGACATGGCTCATGGCTGCCGCCACCGCTGGGTGCACAGCTGCGATCCGCTCGTGCATCGCCTGCGCGACTGCGCGGTAGGTGGGGTGGCCCTCTCGGCCCGAGCGCAGCTCGCAGAGGTGCATCGCCTCGCGCGCATTGAGGTCGAGCACATAGCGGATGCGGTAGCCGAGACAGAGCGCGTATGGGGCGACGTCGGGCATGCCCGCCTGTTCGAGACGGTCGAACTCGCTGTGTGAGATCTCAAGCGCGCGCTCGTACTCGCCGCCCTCGCCCGCCTCGCGCACCTCGTCTGGGATACCGGCGCCGAGGTCGGGCCCGAGGCGCTGCCATTGGCAGGTCAGCATCCGGTGGCGCTGAAGATCGCGAAAGCCGCCGTAGTCGGAAACGATCTCGAAGCGATAGCGCACCGTCTCCCAGCCACGTCCCGGGCGGTGGCGGCGATTTCGCCGCTCGCCGGCGAGCTCGCCGATCGTTTCCGCGCGCTCAATCGGATCGAGGGCGCCGATGCGGCTACGAATCTCCTGCTGCGAAACGCCGGCGGACTCATACAGGGAGGCGGTCAACAGGTCGTCCTCGGTGCCGTCGACGTGAACGAGCTCGACCGACGGCACCGCGTCGCCGCCGCGACGGTCGAGTCCGAGCCTCGCCACCGCGCTCTCGGTTGCCGCGCGCCGCTCACGCAGATGCTCGACCCAGTCGCCGCCGCGGTCGGGGCGGTCGACGCGCGAGACGAAGCTCGGGATCACCTGCTGAAGCTCCGTCAGGAGCATCTCGCCGTAGGAACGCGCCTCGGGCAGGGGCGAGGCGGCGAGACGGAGCAGCAGCTGCTCATATGCCTGGCCTGAGGCGTAGATGCCGACGTGGCTCAGAGTCGCCGCGGGGAGCAGGCCGCGAAGCAGGTCGAGCGCTTTCGCCCTGATCGACCCACGCCACGCCCCCTCTGGCTGATCGTCGCCGCGCGGCCATTGCTCGGCTGCCCAGACCTGCACGGCCTCGAGGCTGCGAGAGTAGATCGCGAAGATCTCGTCCATCGACTCGCGATACTGCGGTCCGAGATCGGTGTCGGCGTAGTAGCGGTAGCCACCGATGCCCTCGATCGGCTTGTCATAAGGGATATAGCGGGTCGATTGCTCGAGATAGGCGGCGAGCCGGCCCCTCTGAAGAACCTTGGTGAGCACGTTTGAGACCCACTCGCAGGCGACGTGGGCGCCGCCGACCTGGGCGATCGAATCGTCGCCGTAGCCGATGAACACGCGCTCGTAGAGGCCGGCGGCGCGCTCGCCCTCGACCCCGTCGAAAGGCCGCCCGCCATCGGCCACCTCCGCCGCGAACTCCTCCAGATAGAGCCGGCGCAGGGTCCCGGGATAGCGCGAGTAACGGGCAAAGAGGGCGCCCTTGACCGTCTCAGGCAGGTTGACGAGGCTGAAGACGGGGCGGTCGAGATTGGTGAAATGCGGCTCGAGCAGGTCTTTCTCCTCGGAGGTGAATGATTCGACCGGGTAGCGCACGCGCGCGACTGTAGTGAACCGCGCGGCGGGCCCGTCGAAGGGCTGCGGTTAGCGGCTTGGCGGCGGGGGCGCCGCCATCAGCTCGACCCGGTGACCGCCTGGGCCGATCGCGAACGCGCGCCGTGCGCCCCAGAGGTCGCGCGTCTGCTCGACCTCGTGTCCAGCCGCTGCCAGGCTTGCCAACGTGGCCTCGAAGTCCTCGACCACAACCGCGGTGTGACCGAGGACGGGCACGGTTGCTGCCTCGATGTGGATCAGGTGGATCTGTGTTGCCTTGCGCTCGACCCAGGTGACATATCCCCCCAAGGGCTCGGGTGGATCCACCGTCTTGAACCCGAGCAGGCGCCAGAAGTCGACCATGGCCTCTACCTGTTCAGGCGGAATCTCGATCGAGACGTGCTGGAGCACTTACGAAGAGCCGGTCAGGCCTGCGGCGGCGCGCGCCTCTTCCCAGTCTGTGTAGGCGTCGATGCGGACGACCTCCTCGCCGCGAAATGCAGCGAGATGGGCGTACTTCAGGGTCACCTCGGTGTCCGATCCGCGCTCGATGCCGGTGAACGTAATCAAGGCCAACACTCGGTCGTCATCGGCGGCAAGTATCTCCTCGATGTCGAGGCGAAACAGCGCCCACGGCTCCTCGATGAACGTGGTCCAGAACTCGACCATGCCCTCGCGCCCGCGATAGACCGGGTCGATCCCGGGGAACAGCTGAGCTGTGTGAAACTCGAAGTCGGGGGCCGCCTGCTCGAGGATCCAGACGAGATCACGCCGGTTCCAAGCGTCGAGGGCGTCGCGGTAGAGCTCGATGTTCTCGCTCATCGGTCTCAGTATTCACTACCCGCGCCGATGAACTGTCGACGAGCCCACTAACGGCGATCACGAACAGGTCGTTGACGTTGGTGCCGGTCGGCCCGGTCGCAGCTGCGGGTTACCGTGCGCGGCGAGCTCGCCCGCGTTGCCGACCTCGATCTCTGGCTGCGCCACGATCCTGTAAGGATGGCCACTTGATCGAGCGCGACCGGATCAAAGAGCTGACGAGGCGCGAGCAGGAGCGCTTCGCCGACTCGCATCCACTTTCGCATGAGCTGCACGAGCGCGCCGGCGCGTCCCTGCTCTCGGGCGTGCCGATGAACTGGATGACGCGCTGGCCCGGCAACTTCCCCGTGTTTTTCGAGCGCGCTGAGGGCGCCGAGCTCGCCGACGTCGACGGCAACGTCTATGCCGATCTTTGCCTCGGCGACACCGGCGCGATGACTGGGCATTCACCTGCGCCCACGGCCACAGCGGTCAAAGAGCGCCTCGCTCGAGGAATGACGGCGATGTTGCCGACTGAAGATGCGGCGGTTGTCGGCGAGGAGATGCAGCGGCGCTTCGGGCTGCGCAATTGGCAGTTCACGCTCTCAGCCACCGACGCGAATCGGTTCGTGATCAGGATCGCCCGCGAGATCACCGGCCGCTCGAAGATCATCGTGCACAACCACTGCTATCACGGCACGGTCGACGAGACGGTCGCCGATCTGGCCGAGGGCCGCGTCGCCCCACGCGAGGGCAGCTTCGGCCCGCCGGTCGATCCCGCCGAAACCACTCGCGTGGTCGAGATCAACGATCTCGAGGCGCTGGAACGCGAGCTCGCCCATGGCGATGTCGCTTGTGTGTTGGTCGAGCCGGCGCTGACGAACATCGGCATCGTCGCGGCCGAGGCCGGTTATCACGAGGGTATGCGCGAGCTCACCCGCGACGCTGGGGCGCTGCTGGTGATCGACGAAACCCACACTCTCTGCTGCGGCCCCGGCGGCTATACGGTCGCCCATGGCCTCGATCCCGACGTGCTCACGATCGGCAAAGCGATCGGCGGTGGGATCCCGGTCGGCGCCTACGGCTTCACCGACGAGGTGGGCGAGCGCATCCTCGCCAAGACGAGCCCGTTGGTCGCCGACGTCGGTGGCATTGGCGGCACGCTTGCGGGCAACGCGTTGTCGCTGGCAGCGGTCCGTGCAACTCTTGCCGACGTGCTCACCGACAAGGCCTTCGAGCACATGATCGCTCTCGGCAAGCGCTTTGAAGCTGGGGTGGCCGAGACGATCGCCGAGCACGCGCTCGACTGGTCGGTAACGCGGCTCGGATGTCGCGTCGAGTACATGTTCCGCTCGCCACCACCGCGCACCGGCGGCGAGGCGGCGGCGGCGCTCGACCACGACCTCGACGCGCTGCTGCACCTGTGGATGCTCAACCGCAGCGTGCTGATGACCCCGTTTCACATGATGGCCCTGATGTCGCCGGCGACAACCGCCGAGCACGTCGACCGCCACACAGATGCCCTGCGCGAGGTCGCGTCGAAGCTCACCGCCTGAGCTACACGGTTGGCGTGCTACATCCGCTCGATCCTGCCGACCGACTTGCCGGGAGCCTTTGAGGCATCGCCCCAAATATGGTCTATCCCACCACCGCGGCGACGCCGAGGCCGACGATCGCAATCGCCGTCGACCACGTGATCGCTCCCGCCGCAACTCGTAGATCGAGCCCGTAGGCATGTCCGACGACCATCGTGTTGAGCCCGCATGGCATCGCCGCCAGCAACAGGTATGTGTCGGGGAGGTCGATGAAGGTCACGCTGAGCCCGAGCAGCAGCAGCGGACCGCCGGCGAGGCGGATCGCGACCGCCGCCGCGACAGGCTTGTCGAAGCGCGGCGGAAACGTCGCCTCACCAGTCTCGGCCCCCTCGGCCAAGGCAACGCCGACGGCAAAAAACCCGAGCGGCAGGATGCAGATGATCACTACCCGCGAGATCTCGACCAGGGTCTCGGGCGCGAGCGAAGACGGCGCGACGAACGCCAGCACCGCCGCATATAGCGCCGGGTTTCGCTTCAAAAACGCGACCAGACGCTCGCGCGCGGTCTCGCCGGCGCGGTCACCGAAGGCGGCGCCGACCGCAAACGAACCGACCACAAGCGCCGGGCCGGAGACGAGAATGTCGTAGGCGACAGCCTCGCCGAGATCTTCGAAACCAAACAGGGCGGCGACCACCGCATAGCCGAGGTAGCCGGTATTGACGACTATCACCGAGGAGATCACGGCACCCACCGAGGCGCGCGCAAGATGCAGGACCCGCGTTGCGATGAACCAGGCGACGAGCCCGAGCAGGCTCAGCGAGATCAGCCCGAAGAGGATGCCGAGGCCAGCGTCACCGCTGAGGTCGGCGTCGACGAGGTTGAGAAAGGTGACCGGCGGTAAGACGAAGTACAGGACCGTTAATAGCGAGCGCCGCGACGCGACCGTGGCCCGCGGGCCGTAGCGGCGCTCGGCCAAGACGCCGACGACCGTCGAAACGACGATTGCCGCAATGATCGCGGCCACGGCGCCGTGCTCCTGGCTAGCTCAGCAGCGAGCCGATTGCCTCGCCGGCGTTGGCCGCCCACTCGACCAAAGGCGAGGGGATGACGCCGAAAAAGACGGTGGCGGCTGTGGCGATCAGGGCGAAGCCGACGATCACTTTGCAGTTCGCGCCGCTGGGCTCGAGGTCGGCCTCCTGCGAGGCTCCAGCGATCGCATGCATCCGCGGTCCCTGACCGGCCGGGTGAGGCGCGTCGCGCATCCACACCGCCGCCAACACGCGCAGGTAATAGGCGAGCGAGATCATCGTCCCGACCGCGATCATCACGCCGAGCCACGTGTAGTCGGCAGCGGCTGCTGCCTCGATCAAAAACAGCTTGCCGATGAAGCCGACCGTGCCCGGGAGCCCGGCGAGGGCGAGCATCGACACCGTCAGCGCGGCGGCCAGCGCGGGCCGCTCTTTGCCCAGGCCCTCGACCGAGCGGATGTCGTCGCCAAACGGCGTTTCGCGCTCGCGAATGGTGATCACGGCGAAGGCCGCGAGGTTCATGAACGCATAGCCCGCGAGGTAGAAGATCAGCGCGCTCACTCCGGCCTCGTTTGCGGCAACAACGGCCACCATCATGTAGCCGGCCTGAGCGACGCCGGAGTAGCCGAGCAGTCGCTTCAGCGAGCTTTGGCCGAGTGCACCGACGTTGCCGACGATGATCGAGACCGCTGCCAGAGCCGCCAGCGCCGGTTGCCAGTCGGCGACGGCCGGGCCGAGCGCGACCTCGAAGAAGCGAACCGTGACGCAGAAGACCGCTGCCTTGGTCGCCACCGCCATGAACGCAGTCACCGGCGTCGGCGCGCCCTCGTAGACGTCGGGGGTCCACTGGTGAAACGGGGCAATCGAGAGCTTGAAGGCGAGGCCGGTCGCTGAGAGCGCGACCCCGATCAAGAGCAGCGGGTCGTCGAGCACAGAGCCGCCGATCGCTTCGGAGATGGCCGAGAAGTCGGTCGAGCCGCCGGCGCCGTAGACGAAGGCGAGACCGTAGAGCAGTGTCGCCGAGCCGAGCGAGCCGATCACCAGGTACTTGAGACCCGATTCGAGCGAGGCCTCGCGGCGGATCGCGGCTCCGCAGAGGACATAGAGCGGGATCGAGAGCAGCTCGAGCGCGACGAAGAAGATGATCAGGTTCTGCGCCTGAGCGATCAGCGTCATCCCCAGCACCGAGCAGATCAGCAGTGCCTGAAACTCGCCGTGACCGCTTGGCCCCAGCGGCTTGTCAAATGCCTGTTCGCGCCACGACAGCGGGATGCAGAAGATGGCTGAGCCGATCGCAATCAAGCTCGCCGAGAGGCCGAGATCGTCGAGGCGAAGCGCGCCCGAGACGAGGTCCTTGCTCTCGCCGAGCTGCCAGATGCACAGGCCCGCGGCCGCTGCAAAGGTCGCGAATCCGAAGATGGAGACCATCACCCGCTGGCGTCGATCGGTGAAAGCACCGACCAGCAAGACCACGACCAGGCCCGCGGTGAGCGCGATGATCGGCGAAATGCCGGCATAGTCGATGTCGGGGGCGGTGAAGGTCATCGCTTCGCCAGCTCCTCGCCCTGCTCCTGTACCGCGGTAACCGCCTGCACCTTGTCGTCCACCGCCGCCTCACCGCGCTCCAGGATCAGTCCCGGATACAACGCCAGGGCGACAATGCAGGCGACCAGCGGCGCCAGCACGAGGCCCTCTGTCAACGACAGCTCGCGCGACTCCATCCCCGCCGGCAGCCGATCGTGCATCGTGCGCTGATACAGGCGCAGCGAATAGAAGGCGGCCAGCGCGACACCAACTATGGCGATGCAGGCAATCGCGATCTTCGACTGAAAGACGCCGTTGAGGATGTAGAACTCGCCGATGAAGTTTGACGACCCGGGGATCGCCAGGGTCGCCATCGTGACGACCAAGAAGAGGCCGGCGAGCACCGGTGCGCGCATCGCCAAGCCGCCCATCTTCGTCAGGTCCTCGGTCTTGGAACGCTCATAGATGACGGCGATGACGATGATCATCGCCACCGTGACGAGCGCGTGATTGACCATCTGCAAAACGGCGCCCTCGGCACCGTCGGAGCTGATCGCCAGCAAGCCAATCGTGATGAAGCCGAGTTGGGCGATTGAGGAATAGCCCGCGACCAAGCGCACGTTGTTCTGGGTGAAGGCCATGATCGAGCCGTAGAGGATCGAGGCAACGCCGATGATCAGGATCAGCTCCTGAAACGTCACGGTCGCCTCGGGGAAGATCGGGAATGCAACGCGCAAGAAGCCGTAGGCGCCGACCTTCGACAGCACCCCCGAGAGCAACGCCAGCACAGGTAGGGGGGCGGCGCGGTAGGCGTCGGCCATCCAGCCATGAATCGGAAAGGCCGGCATCTTGACGAGGAAGGCGAAGGCAAAGAGCGCGAACAGCCACTCCTGACTGCCCCCGGCGAGGACGTGCTCGCGCAGGTAGGCGATCGAGAAGCTGAGCTCGCCGGTCTCCTGGGAGACGAGGATCGCGGTGGCGATCGCCGCCACCAACATCAGCAGCGAGCCGACGAGCGTGTAGACGATCATCTTCGTCGTCGCTTGGATTCGCCCCTCGCCGCCGAAGGCGCCGATGAGAAAGAAGAACGGAACCAACATCAGGTCGAAGAACAAGACGAACAGCAGCAGGTCCTGCGCCATGAAGGCGCCGAGCGCGGCAAACTCGCCGATCCCGAGCAGCAGGAAGTAAAAACGCGAGCGGCCGTCCGCGGGGTACCCGCGAAGGGCGGAGAACAGCGTCGCTGCCAACCACAGCACCGCCGTGATCAAGACCAAGAAGACGCTGATCCCATCGATGCCGAGCTGGTAGCGCACGCCGAGGTTGGGGATCCAGGTCTCGTCGACCGCGTACTGGATCGCCGCGGTGCCGGAGCTGAAGTCGGCGGTGATGCCGATCGCGAAGCCGAGCGCGACGATCGTGCCGAGCACCGCAATCCATCGCGCGGCGGCCACGGGCGCCAGGGCGATCAGCACCGCGGCAGCGATCGGCGTCCAAAGGATCACGTTGAGCATCAGCTCGCCGCCACCAAGAAGTAGACGCCGAGGGCTACGAAGCCGCCGATCAACAACAGCGCATAGGCGCGCACGAAGCCCGACTGCGCCCCGCGCACCGTGGCGCCGGCGCCACGGACGACGCCGACCGCGCCGTTGACGATGCCGTTGATGACGAAGCGCTCGAAAACGGCGTTGGCAAAGCGCCCGAGTCCGACCAAGGGCCTGTAGAAAAGGAAGTCGAGCGCCTCGTCGAAGTACCACTTATTGAGCAGGAAGCGGTGCGTACGCGGCAACCGCTCGATCAGCTTCAAGGTGACCCCGGGCCGCGCGACGTAGCAGTAGTAGGCGGCGCTGATCCCAGCGATCGAGATGATTCCGCCGACGAGCAGGCCGAGCCAGGAATCGCCGACCGTGGGCACGATGTGAAACAGCTCGGACTCTTCGAACGTGCCCTCGAAGAAGCTCTCGAGCACGTGGTCGACGCCCGGGATCTGGATCCAGCCGCCGACGATTGCGAGCACCCCGAGGACGCCCATCGCGATCGCCATCGGCCTCGCCCACTCGGCGATGTGGTGTTCGGGGCCGGGGAAGCCGACGTCTGTGTCCTCAGGCTCGCCGGTCGCGGGATTGACCGGCTCGCCGTGAGTGCGGCGGCCATATCCGAGCTCCTTGGCCTCTTCGCAACGCTTGCCGGCGACGACGCGAAAGCCGATCCGGAAGGCATAGAAGCCGGTCAGCACGGCGCCTGTGTAGCCGCCGATCGCAAAGATCCAGTACATCCCGCCCCTGGCCTCGGCGAAGGCCATGATCTCGTCTTTGGAGAAGAATCCCGACGTCCCGGGAAAGCCCGCAAGCGCCAGACAGCCGGCGATCATCAACGCCGAGGTGACCGGCAGCGCCTTGCGAAAGCCGCCCATCTTGTCGATGTTCTGGTTGTTTGCCATCGCCGCTATCACCGACCCTGCAGCCATGAACAAGAGCGCCTTGAAGAAGGCGTGGGTCATGAGATGGAAGAGCCCGGCGGTGTAGGCGCCGATCGAGACGCCCATGATCATGTAGCCGATCTGGCTCATCGTCGAGTAGGCGATGATTCGCTTCAGGTCGGTGACCGCGAGCGCGATC
>CAJDUA010000041.1_pt1 | contig 52124 bp, 56 predicted proteins | sample 7390011 | NCBI WGS metagenome assembly CAJDUA01 (sample SAMEA7055673, study PRJEB34461) | soil metagenome | biome: terrestrial ecosystem; feature: Peninsula; material: soil | place: Antarctica | collected 2016 | reverse complement strand
GCTGGAGATTGCGATCGAGCGGATGCGCTTTGCGCTCGCTGTCGACGACGACCTGAGCGAGTTCTACGAGACTTTCCGGGGCGATCCGCTGATCGGCCCTGCCGTGCGGCGCAGGCCCTGGTATCGGCCCAAGCGCAGGCCCTGGCCGTGGGAGGCACTCGCCTGGGCGGTGACCGAACAGCTGATTCAGGCGAGCCGCGCGGCCGAGATCCAACGTCGCATGGTGAGACGGTGGGGGGCGAAGCTGACGCCGCCCGCCACGCGCCGGGAGCGGGTGACTGTTGATGCGCCGTGGACCGGCCCCGGTCCTTTGCGAGATGTGCCGACGGCTTCCGTCGTTGCCGACCTCGCGCCTGCCGAGCTCGCAGCGATGGACCTCTCGACGGCGCGCTCGATCGCGCTGGTCAAATGTGCGCGCGAGGTCGCCAAGGGCCGCGCCGATCTCGGGGTGGCCGACTCCGACGAACGTCTGCTGCGGATCTCCGAGATCGGGCCGTGGACTGTGCAGTGCCTTGGCTTCGGTGGCCGCGGGGATCCCGATTCGCTGCCGGCCGGAGATCTCGCCTACGTCAAGCTCGTCGGCTATCTCACGGGGCTCGGGCGCCGGGCCACGGTCGAGGAGGTCGACGAGTACTTCGCCCCTTACGCGCCTTTCCGCGGGCTGGCGGGCGCCTTTGCCCTGACGCATTGGGGGCGGGCGATGGGAGCCGGGCCGCCGGCGAGCAAGGTTGCGGCCTGACGCTCGCGCTTACTCCGCAATCGGCCCCGGCAGCAGCGAGTTCGTCAGCAGCTCGCTCGAGTCGGGACGGTCGGTGATCAGGCCGCGGTCGGCAAAGAAGCCGGCGAAGTCCTCCCACTCGCCGGCGTCCATGTAGCCGAAAGGTTGCGACTGCTTTTCAGACAACAGCAGCGGCAGAGTCGCCTCGACCTCGGTGCCCGTGAGCTTTGAATCGAGCCCTTCGCCCGCGGCCAACACCACCTCCGTTGCCGCTTGGGGATCTTCGACCGCATCGATGGTTCCGCGCTCGAGGGCGGCGATGAACAGGCGCAGCGGCTCGGGGTCCTCGGCGATGCGGTCGGTGTTGGCGACTAGCACAAGCTCGTCGTAGGTCGGGATCCCGAGCTCGTCGACGGGCACGACGCGGGGGTGACGGCCGCGTTCGGCGAGGTCGACTCCCTCAATGTTGAGAAAGCCTCCGAGCATCGCGTCCGCCTCTCCGGAAAGCACAGCCGGAAGCAGCCCGAGCCCGACGCTGACCCGCTCGACGTCGCCGAGCTCGAGCCCGCCCTCGGAGAGGATCGCGTCGAGGAAATCCTCCTGATAGGGAATGCCGGCGTCGGCGATCGTCTTTCCCCGGAGGTCGGCGATAGAGGCGATGCCTGCCTCGGGCAACGAGATCAGCGAGGTCAGCGGCTGGCCGACGATCGCGGCAACGGCCTTGACCGGCAATCCCTGCTCGCGGGCCAGCAACACCTCGGGCTCGTAGGAGATCGCGAGGTCGGCTCGCCCGGCTGCGACCTGGCGGATCGGCGCCGACGGGTCCGATGGCACCTGGGTCTTCACGTCGAGGCCGGCGTCGGCGAAGTAGCCACGGTCGAGTGCGGTGAAGATGCCGGCATGGTCGGGGTTGACGTAGAAGTCGAGCGCCACGGTGAACTGCTCGGTTTGAGAGGCGGCGTCCTCCTGCTTTTCTCCGCAGGCGGCGCCGACCGCCGCAACGGCGAGCAGAACGGTGGATGCGAGCGTGGTTCGCAGCTTCAAGTTGTTCTCCTTGGTCGTGTCTTAAGAGTCGATTGTCAAATCGCGGGGACCGCTCGAGGGCGCCACCAGGCGAGCTTGCGTTCGGCCAGCGCGATCAGCCCAAAAAGCGCGATCGCCAGGGTCGAGAGGACGACGACAGCGGCGAACACCCGCGCGGTCTGCACCTGCCCCTGGGCGACGAGGATGAGATGGCCGAGGCCTTCGTCGGAGCCCGACCACTCGCCGAAGACGGCGCCGATGACCGAGATCACTGCCGCGATCTTCAGTCCGCTGAACAAGAACGGCAGGGCTGAAGGGATCTCGATTCGGCGCAGTGTCTGCCAGCGGGTTGCGTCGAGGGTCCGCATCATCCGCGGCAGCTCAGGATCGACCGAGCGCAATCCGTCGAGTGTGTTGACGGTGATCGGAAAGAAGCAGACGAGCGCGATGATCACGAGCTTCGGACCGATTCCGTAGCCGAGCCAGACGACGAGTATCGGCGCAATCGCGATCACGGGCACGGTCTGCGAGGCCATCAGCAGGGGATAGAAGGCGCGGCGCAGGACGTCGGAGCTGTGCATGACAACCGCGAAGACGAACCCGGTTACAGCGGCAATGAGAAAGCCGAGCAGGATCTCGACGAGCGTGGCTTGTGCGTTGTCGGCGAGCAGCTCGCGGTCGTTCCACAGCGAGTCGGCAACGTCGCTGGGAGCCGGGACGAGGAAGGGCTCGATCTCGAGCGCGTCGGCGAGCAGGTCCCACCTCGCCGCCGCCTGCCAGATCGCGATCAAGGCGACGACGACCAGCAGCGACGGTAACCAGCGTTTCATTCGGCGCGTCCACCCGCGGGCTCGGCTGCGCTCAGGCCGCCGGCGCTCTTACCGGCAAACAATGCCGCCAGGGCGCGTTCGCGAGCTTTTGTGAACGCGGGCGAAGTGATCGCTTCGAGCCTCGGTGTCGCCCGAGGCGCGGGCGACACGAGTGCGGTCACGATCTTGGCCGGCCGGGCCGAGAGCACCAGCACGCGGTCGGCGAGATAGAGGACCTCCTCGACATCGTGGCTGACGAGAACGATCGTACGCGACTGCTCGGCGAGCGCCCCGGCGAGCCATTCCTGCATCTCGGCTCGAGTGATCGCGTCGAGGGAGGCAAACGGTTCATCGAGCAGCAACAACGGCTTGCCCGCGAGCAGCGTGCGCAGAAAGGCGACGCGCTGGCGCATACCTCCCGAGAGCTCAGACGGACGCGTGTGCTCGAATCCGGCGAGGCCGAAGCGCTCGAACAACGGTGCGGCCTCGGCGCGGGCTGAGGAGCGCGAGGCGCCACGGTTTCGCAATGCCAGGCCGGCGTTGTCGATCGCCGCCAGCCAGGGCAAAAGCAGGTCGCGCTGGGGCATGTAGGCGGATCGCGCCAGGCGATCGGCCGCGCTCGCCTTGCCGGCGACTTGCGCGCGTCCCGCGGTCGGCTCGGCAAGGCCCGCGATCAATTCGAGCAATGTCGACTTTCCACATCCCGACGGGCCGACGATGCCGACGACCTCGCCGGCGGCGACGGTGAGATCCACGGGCGCGATCACCTCGAGCTCGCCGAAGCGGTGTGCCAGTCCGCTCAGCTCGACCCCGGCGCCGCTCCTGCTTGGGCGGCCCGGTGCTTGAAATGTCTGAGGCTCCTCTACGGGAGCCTCCAATCCGCGTCGCATGCTCCCTCCGCGCGCATTACCGCACAGGTTCTGAGGGTCAGCGCCGGGTGGGGTGAGGCGCAATCTCAGCCCGCCTTCCCGCGAGCTCCCCTGGTTTTCGTCCTGCCCGCGAGTCTACCCTTCGTCGGTGGCTGTGAAGGGAGAGCGCGCAGCGGATGCGGGTGGACTGCGCGCGCAGGTCTACCGCGACACGCGCTCGGCCGAGCAGATGGCGCCTGCACACGCGTGGGCGCGCACACACGAACCTGGCTGGACCTACTCGGCGGTGCGGATCGTGATGACGCCAATGGCGCTTGCGTTGTATCGATGTCGCGCAGTGGGAACGGAAAACATCCCGTCAGTCGGTCCGATGATCCTCGCGCCGAACCACTTTTCGAACCTCGACCACTTCTTTGCCGGAGTGCATCTTCGCCGGCAAATCCGCTTCATGACCAAGTCTCAGTTCTTCGCCGGCAACCCGGCGCTCGATTATCTGTTTCGCGTCTCCGGCCACTTCCCCGTGCGCCGCGGCCATGACGACGACGAGCCGTTTGTAACTGCGCATTCGATCCTCGCGCGCAGTGGCTGCGTCGGCATCTACGCCGAGGGTGGCCGTTCGCGCACAGGTGGCCTCGGCGAGCCCCGCCGAGGCGTCGGGCGCCTGGCGCTGGAGTCGAGTGTGCCCGTCGTCCCGACCGCGATCCAAGGTTCGGGACGGGCACGGGCATGGAAGCGCGGGCGCTTTCCCAGGGTCACCGTTCGCTATGGCAAGGCGATCACGTTCGATCACGTCGCCGAGCCCGGCCGGGAGGCTCAACAGTCGGCCTCCGAGGAGATTTTCGACCGCGTTCGAGAGCTCTACGCTGCCACGGACTGACGCTGGTCCGCGACCTACTCGACCACGGACTTGCCGCCGGCGATTACGTTGACGAAGTTCTCCAGGTGCTTGGTGGTCCAGCACTCGAACGCGGCGTCGCAGTGGCGCTCGTATGCGGCCATGACCGAGTCGCCGTAGTTCCAGTAGAGGCGAGGCTCGGGGTTGAGCCAGAACGTTCGCCCAGAGCGCTGGGAGATCCGGGCGAAAACCTCGGCGTGAGGCTCGCGGCCGTTGGTGCGCGCGTCGCCGAGCACGATCACGGTCGAGCGCGGATTGAGATCTTCAGAGATCTGCTCAATGAACTCGAGCCAGACGCGGCCGTAGTCGGTGTAGCCGGAGACGTCGGCGACGCCGCCCTCGCGGCTGATCTTCTGCGAGATCGTGCGGAAGTCGCGCTCGCGCTCGAAGACTTCCGTGACCTCAGAGATTCGCTCGATGAAGACGAAGCTGCGCAGCTTGCGAAACGAGTCGTGCAGGGCGTGAAGGACAGAGAGGAAGAACATGCTGGCCGAGGTGACCGAGGTGGAGACGTCGCAGAGGACATAGATCTCGGGCCGGCGGGGGCGCTTGGGCCGATATTTGAGACGCAGCGGCACTCCGCCCGTTTCGAGCGAAGCGCGCATGGTGCGCCGCATGTCGACTGTCGAGGCGCGCTTTCGCCCACGTTGCTCATGGCCGAGCGTTGCCAGGCGGCGCTTGAGCTGGGTGACCGCACGGTGCACCGCGGCGAGGTCCTGGGTCGGGCTCGTCGGCAGGGCGCGGTCGAGCTCTGCCAGCGGTCGCGAGGGCGGCATCTTCTGCGTGCGCTCGATCAGCGCCCGCTCGAGCTCGCGCCGCAGGTGCTTCTCGAATGCCTGGATTTGCTCGCGCTCGAGCGCCGGGCCATCTTCGTCGGGGTCACGGCCGCCGACCTGAAGCCCGAGCGTGCGGCGGATGCGTTGGACGTCGACGCCGACGACGCCGGAGCCCTCGCCCTGGCGCCCGAAAGCGGCGATCGCGAGGCGCGCCGCATCGCGCATCTCACCCTCCTGGCCATCGGAGATCGCCTGGCGGATCGCGTCGCGAAGCTCGTCGAGCGAAAGCCGGTCGCCGCCGTCGTAGCGCCGCTCCTCGCGGATCTCACGCTCCAGCGCTTCGGCCTCGGCGGCGCGAAAGAAGTAGCGCTCAAAGATCAGCTCGAAGACGCGACGGTCTTCCTGTGACTTGGCGACGGTTGCCGCCAGGGCCTCGCGAAAGTCGGCCTGGTCGGTCCAGGGCACGGCCTCGAGTGCGGCGAAGGCGTCGAGGATCTCGGCGGTGCCAACGGCGACGTCCTCATTTCGAAGCTCCTCGCAGAAGGCGACGATGCGCGTTGCAAGGCCGGGCGGGAGGGTCATGCGGTGGCCTGCGACTAGCCCGTCGCTTCTCTGGGCGGGTGAGTTTCCGCCAGCTGCACACCGACGCGCTCGGCGACCAGATCGATGTCCGTGCGGTGCTTGACGATGATGCTCATCGTGCGCTCAAAGATCGAGCGGTCGATGTCGTCGGCGCCAAGCAGCAGCAGTGCGCGTGCCCAGTCGATCGACTCGGCGATCGAGGGTGGCTTTTTCAGGTCGAGCTGGCGGATCATGTGGATCACTTCGACCAGGCGCCGGGCGAGCTTCTCGTCGAGCTCGGGTGCGTGCAGGCGGACGATCGCCATCTCGCGTTCGACCTCCGGGTAGTCGAGCCAGAGGTAGAGGCAGCGGCGCTTGAGCGCCTCGGTGAGCTCGCGTGAATTGTTCGAGGTGAGAACGACGATCGGATGCGAGCGAGCCTCGATCACGCCGAGCTCGGGGATCGAGATCTGAAAGTCGGAGAGGACCTCGAGCAGCATCGCCTCGAACTCCTGGTCGGTCTTGTCGATCTCGTCGATCAACAGCACCACCGGCTCCGTCGACGCGATCGCCTCGAGCAGTGGGCGGGTGAGCAGAAAGTCCTCGGTGAAGATGTCATCGAAGGCGTCACCATCTGCCTCGGTCGAAGCCTGGATCTTCAGTAGTTGGCGGCGGTAATTCCACTCGTACAGGGCCTTGGCCTCGTCGAGGCCCTCGTAGCACTGCAGGCGGATCAGTTTTCGACCGGTGGCTCGCGAGAGCGCCTTCGCCAGCTCGGTCTTGCCCACCCCCGCCGGCCCCTCGGTGAGAATCGGCTTGCCGAGTTCCTGCGCGAGGAAGGCCACGAGCGCTGCCGATTCGTCGGCGAGATATCCGGCGCGCTCGAGGCCTGCCTTGACGTCGGCGACGGTTGTCGGTTGCTCATCGGCCATTCCCTAGATAATGACGGTGTGTCTGCTTGCGGCGTCGTCGCCACGATCCTTCCAGAGTCGATCGGCCCCTACATCGCGCTCATGGGCCTCGGCTTCTTCGTCGCCGTCTGGGGGCACGGGATGAAGTCGAAGTGGGTCATTGCCATCGGCTTGATGATGGTCTTTTTGGCGACGCTGCTGTTCCCGATCGCGCTGCAGATCCTCGAGGACGAGCCACCGCCGCCCGGTCCCAAGGTGCCGATCGCGGTCGCAGCGCCGGGTGCCTGATGGGCCGCCTCGACGAGATCGACCTCTCGCAATCGCTCTCGCGAAAGGAAGAGAAGAGCCAGATCGAGAGCGCCTCGGCGCGCATGTCCCACCTTCGACTCACTCTCGGCGGCCAGATCGGCGAGCGCGAGATCGGCCCCCCGGTTTGTGTGCTGTTCGAGGGCTGGGATGCAAGCGGTAAGGGCGGGGCGATCAAGCGGCTGGTCGCTGAAATTGACTCTCGCCATGTGCGTGTTCATCAATTTGCGGCGCCGACGCCAGACGAGAAGCGACATCATTTCCTTTGGCGCTTCTGGCCTTACCTGCCGGGTTGGGGCGGGATGGCGATTTTCGATCGCACTTGGTACGGCCGAGTGCTGGTCGAACGCGTCGAGGAATTCGCCACCCGCGAGCAGTGGCTGCGCGCCTATGACGAGATCAACTCCTTCGAGCGCACGCTGACTGACGAGGGGATGATCCTGGTCAAGCTTTGGATGCATATCTCCTCCGATGAGCAACTCGAGCGTTTCGAGAGGCGCGAGAAGGACCCGTTGAAGGCATGGAAGCTCACCGACGAGGACTGGCGCAATCGCGAGAAGCACGACCAGTACTTAGGGGCGGTGGAGGACATGCTGGCGCGGACCGATCAGCCGAACGCGCCCTGGTCGGTGATCCCGGCCGACTCCAAGCGTTACGCGCGCGTGACGGTGATCGAGACCGTGATAGAGCGCATCGAGGAGGGCATGCGTGAGCGCGGCATCGAGCCACCGGCCCCGCTCGAGTAGCCGGCCAGGCGGTCACGCGCGCGCCGGCTGATCGTTACTGAGGGAGTGTCGGCGCGACTATCCGGTACGCCTTCAGGCCCAGCCCCAGGCGCTCACGGTCGTCCCCTAATGCGGGGTTGAGCTTGGTCAGCTCGCGCACGCAGCCGAGGCGGTGGGCCACCGTGTGGCGGTGGGCGAAGACAGCTCGGGCGGTTGCGTTCATGTTGCAGTCGTTGGCGAGATAGGTCTCCAGGGTGCCAAGCAAGTCGGTGCGGTGGTGGCGGTCGTGTTCGACCAGCGGCTTCACCGTGTCCTCGTAGAACCGTCGCACCTCGCCCGGATCGGTGGCCATCGCGCGAAACAGCAGCCGGTAGACACCGTTGCCGATCTCCGCGGTGAGCTGGTCGGCGACGCGCTCGTCGCGGGCGATCACGTCGAGCATCAACTCCGCTTCTGAGATCGCCCGGTCGAGGTCGGCCGGGTCGGCGCAAAAGGACGAAAACGCGGCGGGACCGTGGCCGCGCAGCCGCTCCGCGATCGCCTTGGCCGAGGCGGCGGCGGTTTCTGCGGCGTCGTCGCCTCCGCGCGCGGGCAGGATCGCGTAGATCCGCATCGGCGCGACGGTCGCATCACCCGGTACCGCGGTGGGATCGACGAGCAGCGGCTCGGCGATCGCGCCGGTGTGATCCCCCGTGATCAGGGCGGCGGCGTGGCGCGGTCGCGAGGAGCGAACCTCCGCGACCAGCGCGACGGCGCCTCGTCGCAGGTCGCAGCCAAGGCGAGCCGCTCGGCTGACGGTTTCGGCCGCGCTCGCGCGGCGCGCACGAAGATCCTCCAGCAGGGAGCCGCGGACGTCAGCGGCCATTTCGTCGCGGGCATCGAATACAGCGACCTCGGCGAGCGCCGCGAGCGTCGTCGTGCGCAGGATCTCCTCGCGGTCGACCTTTACCTGTGCCATCCCGTTTCGGTTCGGCTGCAGGGCGAAGGCCCATCCGATCAGCTCGCCGCTGGCCTCGACCGCCATCTGGCTCTCGACTCCCGCCGGAGGATCGCCGCCTCGCTCGCGAGTCGCCGCCTCGCGGGTCAGCGCCTCGAGGTCGACGTTGGCTGCAGAAGCAGCGGCGAGGCCGCGCCCCGGGAGCACTATGGCTACCGGGGCGCCGGCCTCTTCCGCCGCCAGTTCGGCGATCCCGTTGAGCCCGTTGCCGGCCAAGAGGGCCGACAGCATGCGGGCGTGCAGGTCGCGCATCTAAGGCCCTAGGTCCGGATCTCGGGTCAGGCCGGGATCTCGGTCTCCTGGTGAGCCTGCAATACGGGCTCGCCTTCTTCGCCCGTGCGGATCCGGATGGCCTCTTCGACGGGGATCACGAAGATCTTCCCGTCGCCGACGTCTCCGGTCCGCGCGTGCTTGAGGATCGTCTCGATGACAAGTCCCTTGTCCTTGTCTTCGATGACCACCTCGATCTTGAGCTTGGGCCGCACGTTGACGGTCAAGCTCGAGCCGCGGTATGTCTCGACGATCCCCTTCTGGCGTCCCGAGCCTTTGACCTCGGCGATCGAGAGGGACGGAAACCCCTTCTCGAGCAACTCGGTCCTGATCGGCTCGAATGCTTCGTGGCGAATGTATGCCTCGATTTTCTTCATCGCGTTTACCTCCTCCCTACGCCTGGGTCGGCGTGTCGGCGGTCATTGTCGCTGGCGCAACGGGCGGTCTCACCAGCGCCGGCCCTCGGCCATCGCTCCCGGGATACTCCTCCGGCGGAATGAACGATTCCGGATAGCCATACATGCCGTGCGAGGCGATGTCGAGCCCGGCTAGCTCCTCCTCCTCGGAAACCCGCAGCCCGATCGTCACCTTGATCGCGTAGAAGGTTGCGAAGGAGAGGACGAACACCAGCGCGAAGATCGCGGCGACACCGACCGCCTGGACTCCGAACTGGCCAACCGTCGAACCGAACGATGCGTCGCCCGTGATCCCGTACCACATGCCGGGCGCAGCACCGTCGAGGATCAACCGCGGCGATCCGAACAGGCCGAGCGACAATGTGCCCCAGATGCCGGCGAGCCCGTGCGCCGACAGCGCGCCCACGGGATCGTCGAGCTTCTTGTCGATCGCGAGCACGCCGTAAACGACGATCACGCCGGCAACCGCGCCGATGATCGGGGCCGCCCAAAACTCGACATACCCTGAGGGCGCCGTGATTCCGACGAGACCGGCGATCGCGCCGTTGCCGACCATGCCTACATCGACCCTCTTGCCCTTCAGGTAGATGACCAAAGCCGCCGCTACAGCACCTGCCGCGGCTGCGAGCTGTGTGTTGAGGGCAACCTCAGCGAAGAAGTTGTCCGTAGTACCGAAGGTCGACCCGGCGTTGAAGCCATACCAGCCGACCCACAGGATTGCGACGCCGAGCCCGACGAGCGGCATCGAATGTCCCGGGATCGCGCGTGGCGTTCCGTCAGCTGCGTACTTGCCGATTCGCGGTCCGAGTAACAGCAGCGCCGCGAACGCTCCGACGGCCCCGGTGAGGTGGACCACTGACGAGCCGGCGAAGTCCATCACCGGCCTGCCGCCGATGTCTGCGAGCAGACCGCCCCCGTACACGCCATGGGCTACGAGCGGGTAGATGATCGCGCCGAACACCAAGGCGTAGATTGCGTAGGCCGAGAATTTGATCCGCTCGAGCGTGGTTCCCCAGACGATCGCCAGCGAAACCGCGCAAAAGAGCATCCCGAATAGCATCAACGCGGTATCCGCGCCGCCCACGATCGTTCCGGCGATGTCCTGGCCATCGTGGAAGAAGAAGCCCTCGGTGCCGAAGATCTTGTTTCCTGTCAGCGACGAGATCCCGAAGCCGACGGCCCACCAAGCCAGCGTCACCACGCCGAGGTTGATGAGCACCTTCGCGACGCCCGCGCCGACGTTCTTTTGGCGCGAGAAGCCGATCTCGAGCAGCAGGAATCCAGCCTGCATGAACAAGACCAGGACCGCCGCGACCATCACCCAGGTGATGTCCAGCTCGCCTTTCACAGCATCGATAGCGCCTCCCTGAGCGCTTGCCACCGCCGGCAAGGCTAGGAATGCAGTTAGCGCCATCATGGCGCCGAGGCCCACCCTCTTGATCATTTCTCTTACGTCCTCCTTGCCCACCAGCCGTGAAGCGGCGGCTCGGTTATCGAATCGCGACCCAAATTAGGAAGCGGAAGCCAGGAGTTGCTTATCCCGATGTCGAAACTTGCGGTGCGCAGCGTTGTACCGCTGGTCGAAAGCGCGAGCGCTCAGGCGTGTACTGACGGGACAGTTGCGGTGACCTCGAGTTCAGCACCCTCCATGCCCATCTCGATCTCAACCGCATCCCCGCCCAGTTCCTGCCACCGGCGTCGCGCTGAGGCGTGGAACTCGTCGAGGAACTCGTCGGAATGAAGCGGATCGTGATGGAAGAGCAGCATCCGCTTGGCTCCGACCCGGCGCCCGAAGGTGAGCGTGTCCGAAAGGCCTGAGTGGCCCCAGCCGGCGTGGGCCGGGTATTCGGCGTCTGTGTACTGGCAGTCGTGGATCACCAGATCGGCATCGCGCGCCAGATCGAAACCCGAGATCCACTCGGGTTCGACCTGAGCAAGCGACGAGCCCAATGCCGGCTCATGATCGGGGATGTAGGCGACCGTCGTCTCGCCGTCGGTGATCCGATAGCCGAGCGTCGGGCCACGGTGAGTCACTGCTTCGGCGCGGATCGTGGCGCCGCCGAGCTCCCACTCGCTGGCCGGGGTATCGCGAAAGGCGACTGAGCAGGGAAGCTCGCGCACCTCGACGGGGGAGAGGGGAGCTGAGATGTAGCGCGCGACCCGGTTTTCGAGCGAGGCCTCCGGCGATGCCGGGCCCCAGATCGTGATCTCCGACTCGGCTCGGAAGCAGGGCGGGAAGAACATCAGCCCCTGAATGTGGTCGAGGTGAAGGTGGGTGAGCAGGATGTGGATGCGCTCACGCCCGGTGAGATCAAGGCCGAGCGTGCGGATACCGGTGCCTGCGTCGAGGATGAGCTCGTCACCGCTCGCGAGGGTGATCTGCACGCATGAGGTGTTGCCGCCGTAGCGGTTCATGTGCGGCCCCGGGGACGGGACGGAGCCGCGCGCTCCCCAGACCTTCACGCGCATCAGGCGGCCGATCCGTTGTTCGAGGAAGAGCCCTCGGGCCAGAAGAGGATCATCGCGCCGGAGGAACCTCGCTCGGCGACGATCGGAAAGGCGCTGGCCTCGATTGCGGTGCGGTTGCCCTCGGCGTTTCTAATCGTGAAGGTGCCATGCGAAGGGCGCCCGTCGCGAATCGACTCGGTGATCGCGAGCGAATCGACCTCGAGCGGATCGCCTTCGTGGTCGAAGGGGCCGAACGCGTGCGTCCACTCCTCGGCGCTCATCCGCCCGACGTCCTCGAACGAGCGGCCCAGCAGAGCGGCTGCAGCTTCGTTGTAGAAAACAACCGCCGCCTCACCGTCGACCAGGAATGCCGGTGTAGAGATGCTGGTCAGCAGGTTGCGGGCCAGGATCAGCTCCAGCGGTTTTTGCGTTTGCCGATTCGCCATGCGCGTGCAGCGCATTCTCCCATCGATTGCGCCGATCGCAACGTGACCGGTCTCGCTGGGCGCGTCGGATGCCCTTGGCCGCCGCTCTCGGGCCCGGCGGCCGTCAATTCAGTCGCGGCCCGCCGCGAGCAACGCAGTTACGCCTCGAGCTTGCCGATCTTGAAGATCTTCGTACCGCAATCTGGGCAAGTCCCCGAAATTGCCGGCCGGCCGTTCTTCATCGTGACCTGCTCGGGATTCTGGATCTCGACCTTTTTGCGTTCTTTCACGCAGTAACCCTCGGGCATTTCAACCTCTCTCCTGGTAGGTGACCCTGGTGCGAACGTAAACCAGGCGTCGGACGCACGCAAGCGTGATCGTTGCGATTGACACAAGGCGCGCTTGTCGCCAGAGATGGCAGGATGCCGCGCGAGATGGCCACCACCTGCCGCACGATCGCCGACTCGCAGCGCTTCCAGACGTTCATCTTCGTCGTCATCGTCGCCAACGCGATCACGCTCGGCGTCGGGACCTACAACTTCAGTCCCAGCGTCAACTCACTGATCACCACACTCGACGACATTTTCCTCGGAATCTTTGTCGTCGAGCTCGCGATCAGGATCGCCGCCTTCGGGACGCGGCCCCAAGATTTCTTCAAGGATGGCTGGAACGTCTTCGACTTCATCGTCATCGGACTTGCCTTCGTGCCCGGCATCCGCGACAACGTCACCCTGCTGCGCCTCGCCCGCCTTTTGCGCGTCGTGCGCTTGGTCAGCGTCATGCCCGATCTGCGGATTCTGCTGCGGGCAATGGCCGGCTCGCTCCCGCCGATCGCCAGCCTCGGACTGCTGACGCTGCTGCTCATGTACGTCTACGGCATGGTCGGTTGGATCCTCTTCAACGAAGGGGACCCGGAGCGATGGGGCAACCTCGGCGAATCGATGCTGAGCCTGTTTCAGATCCTCACGCTCGAGAACTGGCCGAGCTTCCTCGAAGCCGGCCGGGCGATCCACCCGGCCTCGTGGATTTACTTCGTCTCATACGTGCTGATCGCGTCGTTTCTCGTTATCAACATCCTGATCGCGATCATCACCAACTCGATGGAGGAGGTCCACGACCTCGAACGTGCCCGGGACTCGAAGGAGGGTGAAGACGAGATCGCCGACTCTGACGGCGATCTCGCCGCACGGCTGGCGGAGATCCGCCACTCGCTCGACAAGCTCGAGACCCAGCTCACCGAAGGCGCGAGCCTGCCGGCCACCACGAAGCGAAGCCGCCCCACCAAGGGCGGCAGGATGCGCGGCTAGCTCGGGCCCTCGGCGGCAGCGAGGCGGTAAGGCGGCGCTAGTTGTTGTTGTTGGCGGCCGCCGCGTCGGCGGCGTCGGCCGCCTCCGCTGCCGACTCCTGAGCGTCGGTGGCGGCTGAGCGGGCGTCGGCGACGTCGTTGCGCAGTTCATCGATGTCGTCTTGGACGACGTTGAGCTTGCTGTCTGACGTGCGCTGGCTCGACGCAATCGTGCTGACACGACCTTCGAGCGCTTCGATGCGATCGCCAAGTGTGGCGAGATCGTCGTCGGCGGCGGTGGCGGCTTCCTGCGAGGACGCCTCGAGCTTGTCGCTGAGCGATCGAACCTCGCCCTTGGTCGCGCTTTCATCCTTGGCGCTCATTGCCAAAACGACGCCGACAATTCCCGCGGCAAGGGCGAGCACGACCGCTAGCGCGCCGGCCAGACTGCGTACCCCGAGCCTGCGGTCGAGCTGAGCGAGCCAGGCGCGAAGCCCCTCGATCTGCTCTTCGGGCGTCTGTTGGACGAGCGGTTGCGACCCTGTTTCAGAAGGCGGCGTGGCCCCCGGCTTGGTCGCGCCTGTCGCGCCGGGGTTCGGCGCCTCGCCCTGTGTGGGCCGGGGCGAACCGGGGGGTGGCGTGGCCGATTCCATCGATGAAGTTGATCAGGAAGGCGGCAGCGGGTCGGTGACCGAACCATCCGCTGGATCAAGCCGGCGGCCGTCGTCGACCCAGGCCTGGATCCCACCGGAGATGTTGTGGACATCGAAGCCGGCCTCGGCAAACGCTGCGACCGCCATCGAGGAACGATTGCCGCTGCGACAGTAGAAGATCACCGCCCGGTCGCGCGGGAACTCGGCGGCAGCGGCGGTGAGGTCGTTCATCTCGATGTTGCGAGCGCCCGGCAAATGCCCGGCCGCGAATTCGTACGGCCGGCGCACGTCGATCAAGTCCGCGCCGGCCTCGATCAGCTCTGCCGCGCGCGCGGGAGGGAGCGCGGTTGCGGCTGCGGTCTCTTCACTCACGCCAACATCATTACCATTCCGCCCCGCTGCGGCCGCCACGCCGCCAGCCCCGATTCCTTCACTTCCAAACCAAGGAGCTCCAAGCAATGCCCGAAGCCGTGATCGTCGACGCCGCCCGCAGCCCGATCGGGCGCGCATTCAAAGGATCTCTATCTCAGCTTCGACCCGAGGAGACGACGGCCTTCATCGTCGACAAGCTGCTCGAGCGCAATCCCGACGTCTCTCCCGACCTGATCGAGGACGTCTTTTGCGGCTGCGGTATGCCTCAGGGCCTGCAGGGCTTCAACATCGCGCGCATCGTCTCGCTGCTGTCCGAGCAGCTTCCTCAAACCGTCACCGGAACGACGATCTCGCGCTACTGCGCCTCTTCGCTCGACTCGATCCGCCACGCAGCAAACGCCGTCAAGTCCGGCGAGGGCGACGCGTACATCGCCGCCGGGGTCGAGTTCGTCAGCCGCTTCAACGAGGCCTCGGAGCCGGTTCGCGTCGACGACCGCAACCCCAACCTGATCGGCGAAAACGACCAGCCCAACGTCTATATCGACATGGGCATCACCGCCGTCAACGTCGCCAAGCACTACGAGGTCAGCCGCGCCGACATGGACAAGTACGCGCAGCGCTCGCAGGAGCTGGCCGTCGCCTCACAGGAAGACGGCTTCTTCGATCGCGAGATCATTGCGGTCACCGATCACGACGGCAACGAGGTTGCAAAGGACGACGGCCCGCGGGCTTCCTCGACGCTTGAGAAGCTCTCGCAGCTGCCGGAGGCATTCGAAGGCGGCGCCGGCGTCACCGCCGGCAACTCTTGCCCGCTCAACGACGGCTCCGCCGCGGTGCTGATCTTGTCCGACACCAAGGCCAAAGAGCTCGGCCTGCAGCCGAGGGCGCGGTTGGTCACGGCCGCGACCTGGGGCAACGAGCCCGAGTACATGGGCGTTGCGCCGATCGGCGCGATTGGCAAAGTGCTGGAACGCGCCGGGATGAAGATCGACGACATCGACGTGGTCGAGCTCAACGAGGCGTTTGCGGCGCAAGTAATCCCGATCATGGCCGAGTGCGACATCCCGCTGGAGAAGATGAACACGCATGGGGGCGCGATCGCCCTCGGCCATCCCTTCGGCATGACTGGTGCTCGGATCATGACCACCCTGCTCAACGTGATGGAGACCGACGACCACGCGGTCGGACTGGAGACGATGTGCGTCGCCGGCGGTCAGGGTGAGGCGATGATCGTCGAGCGGATGTAGCACCAGCGGGCAGAAAATGGACCTCGTACCGACGCTGATCTCGACGGGCTGGGCGTCAGGCCTCAACGCTTGGGCGACGGTGCTTGTTCTCGGCCTGCTCGGGCGCGCCGGCTTCGGCACCGAGATCGTTCCCGAGCAGCTCACCGAAACGCCCGTGCTGATCGGCGCGGGCGTCATGTACGCGATCGAGTTCGTTACCGACAAGGTTCCCTATCTCGACAGCCTCTGGGACCTCGGTTCGACGGTGATCCGGCCGGCAGTGGGCAGTGCGATCGGCGTCGAGTTCGCCGGCGCGGACGGCTACTCAGGGCTCGATCAGGCGTTTGCCGGCGGAGCCAGCGGTGCGGTGGCACTGGTCAGTCACGCGATCAAGGCGAGCGTCCGCCTCGGGATCAACGCCTCGCCCGAACCCGTGACCAACATCGTCGCCAGCCTCACCGAGGACGGACTGGTTGCGGCGGTTACCGCGTTCTCACTCGAGCAGCCCGAGATCGCAGCCGCAATAGCGATCGCGCTGCTGGCCGCCGGAACCGCGCTAGTGATTGTCATCTGGAAGCGGATTCGCCGCGCGCTGCAAACGCTGCGCCTGCGCTACAGGCGATCCCCGCCGCCGACTTGTTGCGAAACGACGAACGCACACGTCCGGCGGCGCGGGTGCAGAAGGTGTCGGCGATGTAGCGCTCCTGGCCTGAAGGCTCGACGCCTTGATCCTCGAATATCTGGGTCACCCGCGAGAGCACGGCGACTTGGGCGTAAATGTCAGAGATCGCCGCCGACAGTCGCTTCTGCTGAAACTGGCGCTGGATGATCTCACCCTTGTGCTGGCGCAGCAGGCCCTCGGTGACCGACCGCAACTCGCCGACCTGGTCGGAGACGGCATCAGCGTGGGACTTGAGCTCGGGGTGGGCCAGCGAGATGCGTTCGGGGCGCACCTGGCTCTTGATTCGCCCACCGACGTAGTCGGCCAGCACGCCGATCGAGCCGATCGGGTCGCCGAGGCCGATTTCGCCCACGCCGGAGAGCTTCTCGCCGACGGGCTTGATCCCCGAGAGGGCGATGAAGGCGCGCATGACGTCGTTGGCTCCCTCGAAAATCGGGAAGATGCGGATGTCGCGCAGGATCTTCTCGTAAGGCTCGGTCTTCATGTAGCCCTCACCGCCCTTGAGCTGCATTGCGCGGTTGGCGGCGTACCAGAGAAACTCGGTTCCCGAGACCTTGCAGATCGCCGATTCCAGTGAATAGTCCTCCACTCCGGCATCGACCAGGCCGCAGGTGAGATAGCACGCGGACTCGAGCCCGAACAGGTAGGAGACCATCCAACCGATCTTGTCCTGCACGAGCTCGAACTCAGACAGCGACTGGCCGAACTGGCGGCGCTCCTTGGTGTGCTCGATAGCGAGGTCGATCAGGTGCTTGGTGGCACCGACCGAGCCGGTGCCGAGGCCAATGCGCCCGTTGTTGAGCACCGACATCGCAATCTTGAAGCCGTCGCCGGGGTCGCCGAGAACGTTCTCGGCCGGGACCTTGACGTCGTTGAAGTAGAGGCGGCGCAGGTCGTTGCCGCGCAGGCCCATCGTGTCGTAACGCTCGCCGACTTCGAAACCCTTCATTCCCTTCTCGAGGATGAGGGCGATGTGGCGATCTTTGCCATCGACCTCGCAGCGCGCGAAGGTGGTGAACACCTCGCCTTTGGAGCCGTTGCCGATATAACGCTTCTCGCCATTTAGAACCCACGAACCGTCGGGCTGCTGGACCGCGCGCGACTTGACCTCGTATGCATCCGAGCCCGCGGCGGGCTCGGTCAGCGCGAAGCCGGCGAGCTTTCGCCCGGCGGCGAGGTCGGGGAGGAACCGTTCCTTCTGCTCGTCGGTGCCGAACATGTGGATGCCCTTGAAGCCGATCGACTGGTGCACGCCAAGCACGATCGATAGCGTCGCGTCGATCTGGGCAAAGGTCTCGAAGACGCGCGCGTAGCCGGTCTGCGAGAGGCCCTGGCCGCCGTACTTCTCGTCGACGTAGAGGCCGCAGAGTCCGGCTTCGCCAAGAGCCTTGATCGTGTCGTCGCCGATCCAGCGCTGCTCCTCGATCTGGCGGTGATCCATGCTCGCGCCGATCTCGCGCGCGGCGGCGTTGAGCTCGCGGATGCGCTGCTGTTCGTCGGGGTTCGGTGACGGCCAAGGAAAGACCATCTCCTCGTGGATCTCGCCGAGGAACATGGACTTGCTGAACGAGGAGACGGCGCTCTCGGGCTTGCCCTCGAGCTCAGCTTGAGTGGCGGCTTCCATGGCGCCCAGCCTACCCAGTGCAGATCGTCGGCAAGCTCGCCCAGGTGGCGAGCAAGTCTGCCGGTGCGGTCGGCTCAGCCGCCGAAAAGCGGCTCGAGCGCAGCGCGGTGATATGGCCACTGATTGCCCTTGACCGCGCGCCCGGAGGGATCAAAGTCGCGCATCAGGGCGAGGCCCGCGACCGTGTTCATCGCGACCGCGAGCTTGCGATCGAACTGCGGGTCGGTGCCAAGCTCGCCCGCGACTTCGCGCGCCACTTCGGAGACATTCGCATAGATGCGCTTCTCGGCCGGGACGAGGCGCTCGCGCAACTCGGTGTCCTCAGCCGCCGCCACCCATAGCTTCACAGCGACGGTGAACAGCGGGCTCGAGAAGTCCTCCCAGAGCAAGTCGAGCAGGGCCACTCGCCGCGTCGCGCGATCGTTGGGCAGCTCGGCGGCTCGCTCGCGATAGCGCTCGATCCGCTGTTCGGCGAGGTGTTCGAAGGCGCTTGCGACAAGGTCGACGCGGTGCGGGAAATGATGGCTTTGAGCTCCCTGCGAGACGCCGGCGAGCTCGGTGACGTGGCGGATCGTCGTTCCGGCGTAGCCGACAGAGATCAGGCTCTCGACCGTGGCGTCGAGCAGGCGCCCGCGCGTTTGGGCCCTGCGTTCGGACTGGCTGCGCCGGCCGGCCGGCGCGCTTCGCTTCTGACCCGCCTCCACGACCTCGCTCAGGCGATCTCGGCGAGGCCGTCCTTGATCACCACGGCGCCCGCGTCGGAGGTGGTCTCGTACGCATAGGAGGTGCGATCGTCGCTTTGTTTGGCTTCCCAGATGCGGGTAGTGATCGTCTGCTCGGGCAGGGCGATGCTGGCGAAGCGCACCGCGAGACGCTTCAGGCGCGTCGGGTCGTTGGCCGCGAAGCTTTCGATCGCGGCCACCGAGGTAAATGCCATGGTGCAGAGGCCGTGGATGATGATCCCCGGCAGGCCGACGGCCTTGGCGAACTCCTGATCGAGGTGGATCTGCATCGGGTCGCCAGAAGCCTCGGCATAGCGGAAGGTTTGATCGGCATCGTAGGTTTGTGCGACCTCGGCGTCGGGCTCGCGCTCGTGCAGGGCCTCATCGAAGCCATGGCTCGGCGCCTCCTCGCCAACGTCCTCGGCGCCCTGGGCACCGCGCACGAACGTCGTCATGAACTGCTCGACGACGAGATCGCCCCCGGCTTCGCACGTCTCGGCCTTCGTCACTACGGTCACGCCAGACGAGCGCTGGCGCATTCCGATCGGGGTCGCAACGGTGCTCAGCTTCATCCCGGGCTCGATCGGGCGGTGGAAGTGAAAGTCCTGCTCGCCATGGAGAATCGCGCCGAGCAGCTCACCCGGGATCACCTGCAGGCTCGCCATGCCGGCGGCCTGGAAGGCGGGCACGATCGCGAATACCGGCGGTGCGATCTCGCCGGCGGCGTGGGCGGCGATCGAGTCGTTGGTGGCGGCGGCGTAAGCGGCGACACGGTCGCGTTCGACCTCGAACTCGGCCGGCTCTCCGGCAGTGCCGATCGCTTCGGGCTTGAAGTTGGGGGTGGTGTCTGTAGTCATGCCTCCAACCTAACAAACCGGGCGCCCGTTCTGTATCTTTGCGGGTCCGCAGAGAGAGACAGACCTTGGAGGCAACCTTTGGGCGCTAACGGCAACCGCACCTACGTGATCGGCGTCGGCATGACGAAGTTCGACAAGCCTGGCACGAAGGAGGGCGACTACCCCGATTGGGCCAAGGAGGCGGGCGAGAAGGCGCTCGCCGACGCCGGCATTCCCTATACGGATGTCGAGCAGGCTTATGCCGGCTACTGCTACGGCGATTCGACCTACGGCCAGCGCGCGCTCTACCAGCTCGGGCTCACCGGAATCCCGGTCGTCAACGTCAACAACAACTGCTCAACCGGCTCCTCGGCACTCTTTCTCGCTCGCCAGGCCGTCGCCGGAGGCACCGTCGACTGCGCGCTCGCGCTCGGCTTCGAGAAGATGGAGCCGGGCTCGCTCGGGGTCAAGTACACCGATCGCACCAACGCTCTCGACAAGCACGCGATGGCGATGTTCGCTCTGCGCGAACCAGAGCAGTCGCCGGCGGCGCCGCAGATGTTCGGCAACGCCGGCCGCGACCACATGGAGAAGTACGGCTCCGAGCCCGACCACTACGCCTGGATCGGCTGGAAGAACCACAAGCACTCGGTCAACAACCCCTACGCCCAGTTTCAGACGGAGTACTCGCTCGACGAGATCAAGGCCGCGCGGATGATCCACGAGCCGTTGACCAAGCTGCAGTGCTCGCCCACCTCCGACGGCTCTGCCTGCGCGATCGTCGCCTCCGCGCGTTACGTCGAAGAGCACGACCTCTGGGAGCAGGCAGTCGAAATCGCCGGCCAAGCGATGGTCACCGACCTCAGCTCGACCTTCGCCGACGACACCGATTGCATCAAGATCGTCGGCTATGACATGTCGAAGGAGGCCGCCAACAAAGCCTATGCCGAAGCGGGCGTCGACGCCTCGGAGATCGACGTCTGTGAGCTTCACGACTGCTTCTCGGCCAACGAGCTGATCACCTACGAGGCGCTCGGCTTCGCCGCCGAGGGTGAAGGCCACAAGCTGGTCGATGCCAAGGCGACGACCTTCGGCGGTGACGGCCCCGTGGTCAATCCCTCCGGCGGGCTGATCTCCAAGGGCCACCCGCTTGGCGCCACGGGCCTCGCACAGTGCGCCGAACTCACCTGGCAACTTCGCGGCACCGCCGACAAACGCCAGGTCGAGGGCGCCAAGGTCGCGCTGCAGCACAACATCGGCCTCGGCGGCGCCGCGGTCGTCTCCGTCTACAAGCCGGCCAGCTAGGAGGCCCGAAATGAGCATGACCACCACTGCCCCCGTGCGGGGCCTGACCGACGAGCAGCGCGACTTCCAGGCCGCAATCCGCGATTTCTGTCAGCGCGAGCTCGGCACCTCAGAGCAGCGCGAACGCCTGACCGAGGGATACACGGAGCTGCACTCGAAGGAGATCTACGACAAGCTCGCCGAGCTCGGCTGGCTTGGCGTCTCGATCGACGAGACCTATGGCGGCTCGGGCGGCGGCATGGTCGACGCCTGCATCTTCTTGGAGGAGACGATGCGCGGGCTCGTGCCGATCGCGGGCTACGGCGTCAGCCTGATCGTTGCCGGGGCCTACGAGCGCTTCGGCAGCGAAGAGCAAAAGCAGGAGATGCTCGGCGGCATCACCGCCGGCAAGGTGGAAGCGATTGCGATGTCGGAGCCCGAGGCGGGCTCAGACGTCGGTGCTCTCTCGTGCAAGGCCGAGCGCCAAAACGGCGGCTTCGTCCTCAACGGGCAGAAGACCTGGATCTCGGCGGCGCACCTCGCCGACCACATCCTCGTCATCGCTCGCTCCGATTCGTCGGGCTCCAAGCATGAGGGGCTGTCGATGTTCTCGGTGCCCGCCGATGCCGAGGGAGTCGAGATCCGCGGGATCCAGACGATGGGTGGCAAAGAGGTCAACGATGTTTTTCTCACCGACTGCTTCGTGCCCGAGGAACGCGTCTTGGGACAGGTCGACGGTGGCTGGATGCAGCTGATGGCCGGGCTCAACGTCGAACGCCTGATCCTCGCCGCGAGCGCGCTCGGGATTGCGCAGCGAGCCTTCGACGACGTCCTCGCCTACATCAAGGAGCGCAAGCAGTTCGGGCGCCCGATCGGTTCCTTTCAGACGCTCAAGCATCGGATCGCCGATCTCGCCACTGAGCTCGAATGCACGCGGCTGCTTGTCTACGACGTCGCCCGCAAGGTCGACGACGATCCCGCCCGGCTCTTGCCACGCGAGGCCTCGATGGCAAAGCTGAAGGCGACCGAGGTGGCAAAGACGACGGCGCTTGCCGGGATGCAGATGATGGGCGGCTACGGCTATGCCACGGAGTACGACATGGAGCGTCACGTCCGAACGACTCTCGTAATGTCGATCTACGGTGGCACGAACGAGATCCAGCGCGAGATTGTTTCCAAGACGTACGGCCTCTAGGCCGAGCGGTCATCTGAAAGTCAGGCGGTAGGGATGCCGTCGATGCGCCTCGGTGGTGACGCCGAACCGGTGCAGGCCGGCCCACCGGGGCCGCGGGCCAAGCTGCGCAGCCGCGACGCAACCGTCGGCGGCATACCAACGCGGGCGCTTTCATCGCACGGCGGCGGCCGCCCGACGCTGCTGCTCCACGGTTGGCTCGACAACGCCGACACCTGGCTCGCGGTGCTAGAGCGACTCGCCGTCGCGGGCCGCCCGGCCGTCGCCTACGACTTGCCCGGGTTCGGGACCGCGCCGCCACTCGATGACGGCTCGGTCCTCGACCAACTGGTCGAGTTCGCCGCCGCTGCGGTCACCGAGGCGGCCGACAAGTACGGCGAGCAAGTGGTCGTCGCCGGCAACTCGCTCGGTGGCTGGGTCTGTCTCAAGCTGGCCGAGCGCTCCGACCTGCCGCTGGCCGGTGTCGTCCCAATCGGCCCCGCGGGGATCAAGATGGCGCCGACGTTCTTCACCCTCGACCGCGTGCCGGCGATCTCCCGGCTGATCTCGATGCCGGCACCGGTCCCGTCGGCCTTCGTGCGCTCGATCGCCGGCCAGCTCTACCGCTCCCTCGCATACGCCGATCCGGCGGGAGTCGACCAGCGCGTAGTTGACCGCTTCACCCGCTTCACCGTAGATCGTGGCGACATCCGGCGGCGCCTCGAGTACGCCAAGCGCCTTCGCGAGGAGCTCGACAACCCGTTCGACGCCGGCGCTATCAAGGTGCCGGTGACCGTGCTCTGGGGCAACAGCGACCGCCTCTGCATTCCGTCGGGCGCCGTTGAGCTGGCCAAGGCGCTACCTGCGGCGACGATCGAGATGCTCGAAAACGTCGGCCACACGCCCCAGGTCGAGTGTCCGGACGTGGTTGTCGAGGCAATCGCGGCGCTGGCGGGCTGAGCGGCGTAATGGATCTCCATCCGACCCGAAATCTGTAGCTGCGGCCTCGCCATCCGCACGGGCTCACCACCTTCCTCACCAGCCCAACCCACCTCTCGGCCGACCACCGCGTAGACGGGAGACCACCGTCAGTCCGCGAGCATCGGCTCAGCCTCGTCGGCGATCAGTCGCCCCAGCGGCAGCGACGAAGTTGCTGCCGGCGAGGGCGCGTTTCGAACGTAAAGCGCGCGCTCCGTGCGCGAAACGACGAAGTCGTCGACCAAAGTACCGTCGCGGCCGAGCGCCTGCGCGCGGATACCCGCGGGCCCGGCGACGAAGTCCGATGGGCGCAGTTCGGGAACGAAGCGTTGCGCTTCGGCGACGAAGGCGCGCTTGGACATCGCGTGATGCATCTCGGTCAGGCCGGTGCGCCAGAACTTTGACATCAGCTTCCAGGTGCCCGGCCAGGTGAGCGTGTCGCGGACGTCGGCGGCGCTCAGGTGCGAGAGCCGGTAGGCGTCTCGGGCACCAACCATCAGCGCCGAGGGGCCGAGCAATACCTCACCGTCGTGAATTCGAGTCAGGTGCGCGCCGAGGAACGGAAGGTCGGGATCGGGCACCGGGTAGACATTGGCGCGCACGAGGTGAGCGCGCTCGGGTCGCAGCCGCAGATAGCCGCCGCGAAAGGGCACGATCCGGGGCTCGTCAGGCGCTCCTGCCGCCCGCGCGAGCCGGTCCGACCAGGCGCCTGCACAGACGACAACGGCCCGCGCCTTGGTCGTCCCGCGGGCATGTCTCACGCTGGCACCGCCGCTGGCCTCGACGACGGCGTCGACAGCGCAGCCAGTGACGACTGCACCCCCGTGAGCCTCGAGGTCATCGGCATAGGACCCTGCGACACGGGCGTAGTCGACAACCCCGGTCTCGGGCGAGTGAAGGCCGGCGAGCCCGGTCACGTGTGGCTCAATCTCGCGCAGCTCCTCGGCCGCGACGCGCCGAAGGCCCGCAACTCCGTTCTCGCGCCCGCGGCGCTCGAGCTCGCCCAGTCGCTCGAGCTCAGACTCGCGCGTGGCGACGATCAACTTGCCGACACGTCGTGCATCGAGCCCGCGCTCGTCGCAGTACGCGTAGAGCTCACGCGCACCGTCAACACAAAGACGGGCCTTCAGCGACTCGGGCAGGTAATAGATGCCCGCGTGCACGACGCCGCTCGAGTGGCTCGTTTGGTGGGCGCCAAGGGTCGTTTCGCGGTCGAGTACGACGACACGCATTTGGTTGTGGCGCAGCGCCAGCTCGCGCGCCGCCGCAAGGCCGACGATGCCCGCCCCGACGACGACGACGTCGCACTCGGGTGGTGGCTCTGCCCTGTGCGATTTTCCGGATGAGATCTGGCCGCTCAACTCGTGGGCCAGTCTGGCAATACGATCGGCTCCTGCATGACTCTGCCGCTGAAGCCCCCGATCAAGCCGCAGCTTGCGCTCTCGCGCAAGCAGATGCCCGACGACGAGGGTTGGGCCTACGAGCCCAAGTACGACGGCTTTCGAGCGCTCGCGTTCGTCGACGGGAATGAGCTCTTCTTGCAGTCGCGAAACGGCAAGCCCCTGGCGCGCTACTTCCCCGAGCTCGACTTCCCATATGGCAGCTACGTCCTCGACGGCGAGCTGGTGATCGTCGATGACGACGGCCGCGAGGTCTTCGATGCGCTGCAGAACCGCATCCATCCGGCCGAATCACGAATCGAGCGGCTCTCGAAGGAGACTCCGGCGCGCTTTCGCGCCTTCGACCTGCTGGCGGTCGGCGCCGAGTCGGCGCTCGAGAACTCATTCGAGCGACGTCGCGCTGCGCTCGAGAAGCTGATCGACGGCTTCGACCACCCCGGCTCGATCGAGTTGACACCGCTTGCGTTCGAGCCAGCGGGCGCTGGTGATTGGCTTGCCGACGGCGAGGGCGTGATCGCCAAGCGCCTCGACTCGCCGTATCTCCAGGGAGAGCGCAAGGCGATGGTCAAGATCAAGCGCTTGCGCACGATCGACGCTGTCGTCGCCGGCTGGCGTCCCGGCAAGGAGGAAGGCACCGTCGGCTCGCTGATGCTCGGCCTCTACGGCGACGACGGCGAGCTTCACGTCGTCGGCCACACCTCCGGGCTCAAGGCGAAGGAGAAGCGCGAGCTGGTCGCGACTCTGGCCCCATACGAAACCGGCGACCGCGGCTCGGCCGATCCCAGTCGCTGGTCGGCCGACCGTGATCTCGAGTGGGTCGCGCTACGCCCCGAGTTGGTGATCGAGGTCAGCTTCGACCATGTCAGCGCCGGGCGCATTCGCCACGGCGCCAAGCTGCTGCGCTGGCGCGACGACAAGCCGGCGGCCGAGTGTTCGATCGAACAGCTCGACAGCTAACGGGATCCGCCGAGCCGGTCGGCGCTTAGCTCTCGTCCTTCGCCCGGCTCGGCTGCACCCGCTTCGGCTCGCCCTTCTGCTTGGCGAAATGCGGCGGCCACGGCGCGTCACCGAGGCCCTCGACCTCATCGCGAGCCGCTAGCTCCAGCAGCGAATCGAGCGAGTGGGCGATGTCGTCGATGGTCGCTGACGGATCGCCTCGCTTGGCAACTCGATTCGCAACCGTGTCGAGGCGCAGCTCCGCCGGGTCGACGTCGGGCACTTCATCCCACTCCAGCGGCGTCGACACCCGTGCGTCGGCCACCGGCCTGACGGAGTAGGCAGAGGCGACGGTGCGGTCACGCGCATTTTGGTTGTAGTCGACGAAGACTCCGTGGCGCTCTTCCTTCCACCACTTCGAAGTCGCCAGGTCCGTGCGCCTCTCTACCTCGCGCGCCAGCGCCAGCGCCGCGCGACGGACCTCGGTGAAGTCCCAGTTGGCCTCGATGCGGACGTTGACGTGGATCCCGCGTGAGCCTGAGGTCTTGGGGAAGCCGAGCAGGCCGTGATCGCTGAGCACCTCGTGCACAACCAGTGCCACCTTGCGCACCTCCTCGAAGCCGACCTCCGGCGTCGGGTCGAGGTCGACACGCAGCTCGTCGGGATGGTCGAGGTTCGAGCGTCGGGCCGGCCAGGGGTTGAAGTCGATGACGCCGAGGTTCACTGCCCAGACGACGTGCGCGGCGTCGCCGGCGACGAGCTCGGTAGCGCTGCGCCCACTCGGGAAGCGCACGGTCGCGGTCTCGAGCCACTCGGGTGCGTTCTTCGGCACCCGCTTCTGAAAGAAGAACTCCTCGTCGATCCCATTGATGAAGCGCTTCATCGTCGTCGGGCGCTCTGACAGGTGTCGGCAGGCGGCCTCGGCGACGTCGACGTAATACGTGGCCAGGTCGAGCTTGGTGAAGCCCGGCTTGGGGAAGTACACCTTGCTCGGGCTCGAGAGCCGGACTTCGCGCCCAGCGGCTTTGATCGTCGTCGCTTCTTTGGCCATCTGCCTGGAATGTTCTCAAGCTCGGGGCATCCGTCTTGGTACGGGTGACCGCTTCGCAATAGAGTCAGCCAACTCGTGGCCGCGACCGACAAGGAGAGACGGCAATGCTGCTCGGCAAGTCGGTTCTGATGACGCTGCGCCAGCGCTCACTCGAGCTCTGCGCGCCGACGATCAACCCGTCGAAGCCGTTGCCGCACATGTTTGATTACTTCTCGATCAGGATCGAGCTGGGGGCGAGGCCGTGACGCTGGAGACGATGACATACGAGACGACCGGACGGGTCGCCCGCATCACGCTCGATCGGCCCGAGCGTGGCAACGGGATCACGCTCGAAATGCCACCGGAGCTCAGTGCCTGCGTCGAGCGCGCCAACCTCGATCCCGCGGTACACGTCGTCGCCCTCAGCGGCAACGGCACAGGCTTTTGCGGTGGCTATGACCTCGTCTCATCTGCAGAGCAGATGAGAGAGCAAGCCCCTGACACGTCCTCGGAACAAGTACCCGCCACCTTTCCGGCTTCGCCTGCGGGGGTGCGGGGGCCCGGCGAGGGACGTCCACAGGGCTCCCCGCTGGATCCTGCCGTCGTAGCCGCCAACCACGACCCTGCCGTGGTCTGGGATCCGATCACCGACTTCCAGATGATGTCGCGAAATGTGCGCGGGTTCATGAGCTTGTTTCACTCCGAGAAGCCTGTCGTCTGCAAGGTGCACGGCTTCTGCGTCGCCGGTGGCACCGACATGGCGCTGTGCTCGGACCTGCTCGTAATCGCCGACGATGCCAAGATCGGATACCCGCCGGCGCGGGTCTGGGGTGTGCCGACCACGGCGCTTTGGGCACATCGCATCGGCCCGGCTCGCGCCAAGCGCCTGCTGCTCACGGGCGACTCGCTCTCGGGCCTCGAGGCTGTCAAATGGGGGTTGGCCAACGAGTGCGCGCCGCTCGATCAGCTCGACGGCGTCTTCGAGGGCCTGCTCGAGCGCGTCGCGCGAATTCCGATAAATCAACTCGTCATGCACAAGCTGCTGGTCAACCAAGCGCTTTACGCCCAGGGGCTACAGGCGACGCAAACGCTGGGCACGTTCTTCGACGGGATCGCCCGCCACACGCCTGAGGGCTTCGACTTCGTTCGCCGCGCAGCCGAGTCGGGCTTCCGCGAGGCCGTGCGCGAACGCGACGAGCCTTACGGCGACCACGGCCTCGGCGGCTCTACCGCTGGAGGAAGCGCGAGCTGAACGCCACTCAAAGCCCTCCGCGGCAACAAAGCGACTAGCTGACCGAGAACCTCAACCGGGCGCGCTCGAAGCGCTGGATCTCGGCGGTTCCGAGGGCGATTGCAGGGGTGAGGCAGCCCGCACCCTGCGGCGTGGCCTCGGCATCGGCGAGCATGAGCCCGGCCTCACCCAGCATTCGCGCCGTGGCCAGGTAGCCCGGGTGACCGTCAGCGTCGATCGCAACCGCAACCATGTTGCCGGATGCGGTCCTGGCCCCGATGTCCATGCGCCAACGCCAGTTCTCGAGACGGTCGGCTGCGGGGCCGAAGCCCGATGAGGGCAGTGCCTTTCGCATCGCCGAGCTGACGCGGCCGCGAATTGACGGGCGCGACTTCGCCGCTGCCGCAAGGCTCACCTGTAGACCCGCGATCGCGCCGGCGGCGGCGTAACGAAGGGGAAGCGTCGGTGCCGGCCCGGCGATCGCCATCCCCTCGCGATAGCGAAACGGTGCCAGCGGCTCACCCGCTCCGAGTGCGGCAAGCGCGGCGCTGCGGTGAATGACTGAGGGGTTGATGAAGGCTGCCGGGCTCATGGGTGCGAGCACCGCACCGCGCAAGCCGCGCCGTGGCATCAGCCCGATCGGGCTGCGCTCGCGCACAGCTTCGGCGGCGAGCGGGTCGTCGATCAACAGCGACGGGTCGGCGAGACGAGCGGCGTCGGGGTCGCCCGTGACCTCGGCCATGCTCTGGATCGTCCCGCCGGATATAAGGTCAGAGGCGCGAGGCATGCCCGGCGGCATGGCGGTGACCGCAACCTCGAGATCGACCTCGGCGAGGGATTCGGCGAAGCGCTCGGCGGCCGCCTCGCGTGCGAGCGCGACGCCGAGATCGGGCGGCAGGGCCTCGAAGCCGCAGACCTGGACGACCTTGACTCCGGCCTCGCGCGCGGTCTCGTCGTGGGCGTCAATCATTCGTCGCACGAACGGGATTTCGCCGGTGAGGTCGACGTAATGAGCGCCGACGGCGATGCACGCCTCGATCACCGGATCGCCGAAACGCGTGTAGGGACCGACCAAGTTGACGAGCACTCGCGTGCGTGAGGCCATCTCTCGCAGCGCGGCTGGGTCGCCGACATCAGCTGCGATCACTGTCGGCGCCTGCACGCCCTCTTCGGCGAGGACGCTGTCGAGCTTGGCGAGGTCACGGGCCGCCGCGGCCCACGTGAGGTCGGTGCCGGCAGTGCGCTCGGCCAGGTAAGCGGCGACACGCCTTCCCGTGACGCTGGTCGCCCCAAAGACGACGACGTCAATCTCGCGCTCGCCCATCAGGCGACGGTATCAGTGCGATGGAAACGGCCAATAACGACGAGGAAAGCTGCGATCGAGTTCCGTCGATCGATGGATCGACCCGGGAGTGAGGTCAATCCATCACTCGTCGACTTCGCTCCCGCCGCCACCACCATGCAACTGCCACTGCCGCCGCCACGATTCCGAGCGAGTCGACCATGACGTCGAACGGATCGGAGTCACGGCCCTCGACGAAGCTCTGGTGAAACTCGTCGCTGATCGCGTAGAAAAACGAGATCGCCATCGCCGCAGACAGCGCGCGGCGACCGAGTTCGGGAGCCAGTGCCCATGCCCACAGCGCCGCCAGCAGCGCGTACTCGCTGAAGTGCGAGACCCAGCGCGTCCACTCAGCTAGATCCGACCCGAGCGACCGCTGTCCGGAGAGTAAAAAGATCACGACCATCAGCGCCAGCGGCGCGATGGCCCGGCCGGCGACTGAGCTCATGGAACTCGGTGGACCTCGAACAAGTTGGTGCCAAGTTCTTGCTGTGGCAGGCCGGCCGTGATCGCGATCAGATCACCCGACTTGGCGACGCCGCATTTGGCGGCCAGCCGCGCGCACTCGTCGAGCAGCTGGGTGATGGCGCCCCAGTCTTCGGCGAGTTCGCATTGCACCCCGAAGAGCAGGTTGAGCCGCCTCACGGTCTCGAGACGCGGCGAGATCGCGAGCACCGGCACCTTCGGGCGGTGCGCGGAGACGAGCCGGGCCGTGCGCCCGCTGCGCGTCGGCACGACGATCGCCGTCAGCCCGAGCGTGTAGGTGGAGCTGACGGCCGCCCGCGCGACCGAACCGGCGACATCCTTGGCATCGGAGACGACGCGGTCGAAAACCCAGGCGCCGTATGGCAGATCGACCTCGGTCGAGCGCGCGATCCTATCCATGACCCGGACGGCCTCGGCGGGGTACTCGCCGATCGCGGTCTCCTCCGAAAGCATGACCGCGTCGGTGCCCTGGTAGATCGCGTTGGCGACGTCTGTGACCTCGGCTCGGGTCGGTCGCGGCGCCGCGACCATCGAGGCGAGCATCTGCGTCGCCGTGATCGACGGGCGTGCGTACTTGCCAGCCAGCGCCAGGAGCCGTCGCTGCACGCCCGGGACCTGCTCGATCGGCAGCTCGATGCCGAGGTCTCCTCGCGCCACCATGATCCCGGCGGTGACCGCCTTGACGATGTCTTCTGCGCGCTCTGCCGCCTCGGGCTTCTCGATCTTCGCGATCACCGGGATGTCGCGGCCGCTGGTGCGCACCCTGCGCTCGACCGGGGCGAGGTCCTCGGCTCGGCGCACGAACGAAACCGCAAGCAGATCGATCTCCTGCTCGACAGCGAAGTCGACCCACTCCAGGTCCTCGCGGCCAGCCGCCGGCAGCCCGACGCTGGCGCCTGGGAGGTTCAACCCTTGGTGTGAGGCGACGCGCCCGCCGACCTCGACCGTGCAGCGGACCTGATCGCCGGTGGCCGATGCCACACGCAGGCGAATCCGCCCGTCGGCGAGGTAGATCTCGCCCCCTGGGGAGACCGCCTGCGGCAGGTCGTCGTAGGAGACGGACAGACAATCCTGAGTGCCGAGCTGTTCGCGCGTTGTCAACGTGATCTCGCTGCCGGGGCGCAGGCCGACGATCCCGCCCTCGACCTCGCCGATGCGGATCTTCGGCCCGGGAAGGTCTCCGAGGATGCCGATCTGCTTGCCGCTGCGCTCGGCAGCCTCGCGCGCCCAGGCGACGTTCTCGGCGTGATCGGATCGGGTGCCGTGAGAGAAGTTGAAGCGAAAGACGTCGGCGCCCGCCTCGATCAGCTCCATCATCTGCTCGACGTTGCGCGTCGCCGGCCCGATCGTGGCCACGATCTTGGTCCGGCGGTGAGTGCTCATCGCAGCCGCCTCGTCGGCGCGTCGTCATCCTCGCCTTCCGCACCGGCAGCTTTCCGCGGCCGCGTCGCGGCGACCGCCGCGAAGTCCTCGGTGCGCGGGATATGGGTCGGATCGGGGCCGTCGTCGGGTTCGATCTCGGCGCCCTCGGCCAGCTCGAGGCGCTGGACGTAAGGGAGCTGCCAGGCGGCGCCGGCGAGTCCGAGGCCGATCGCCACGCACAGCAGGGCAAGGAACCACTGACCGCCCGAAAGCAGCTCGAGCTCGAAGAACTCGCGCAGCGGGCCGATTGCGAGGATGCCGGCGAAGACAGCGCCGAGGAAGGCGACCAGCATCAGCATGTAGCTCTGAATCGTGATGTGCTCGCGGCCGGGTCCGCGCTCGAGCAAGACGATGAAGCAGAGGCCAAGCACGATCAGGGTCGTGGTCGCCGCGGTGCGCCCGTCCTCGAGGCTGCCGCCGGCAAGCCCGTCGACGAAGAAAAAGGAGAGCAGCGAGGCGATTCCCATCGCGATCCCGGCCGGAAACGCAAACGCAGCCAGCGCCTTCAACAGCCGTCCGCGATACAGCGGCCCTTCGCTCGGGGCGAGCGCGAGGACGAAAGACGGGATGCCGATCGTGAGGAAGGCAGCGATCGTGAGGTGGCGCGGCAAGAACGGAAAGGTGAAGCCGAATAGCGCCGTCAGCGTGATCAAGAAGCCGGCGTAGACGGATTTCGTCAGATAAAGGCGTCCGAGGCGATGAATGTTGCGAGCGATTCGCCTGCCCTCGGCAATCGCGCGGGGCAGCATCGAGAACTCGTCGCGCAGCAAGACGATGTCGGCGATTCCCTTGGTGATCTGGCTGCCCGAGCCCATCGCCACCGCCATCCGTGCCTGCTTCAGCGCCGGCACGTCGTTGACCCCATCGCCGATCATCGCGGTGAATCGCCCCCGGTCCGAAAGCGCGCTCACGAGTGCCTTCTTCTGATCCGGCTTGATCCGGCAGAAGACCGTGTTGCGAAGCGCCGCGGCGGCGATCCCGCCCTTGTCGGCTGGGATCTGGGAGCCCTCGATGACGCCGGCGCTCTCGGGGACGCCGATCGCCCGCGCTACCGCGGTGACGGTATCGCGCGCGTCGCCGGAGATCAGCTTCAGGTCGACCTGCTGCTCGCGCATATAGGCAATCGTCGCCGCGGCGTCGGGCCGCAGGGTTTCCTCGAGCACCACCAGCGCTCGTGCTTCGAGCTGCGGCGGAGGCTGGCTTGCGGGGTCCGATGGCAGCGGCCCGCGAGCGACGCCGAAGGCGATAACCCGGCGCCCCGCAGAGGTGTGCTCGTCCAGTACTCGCTGCAACCCCTGCGACAGCGAAAGGGCGCCGGCCGCGGCGAGGACGTCAGGAGCACCGATGACGAAGCTGGAGCCGCCGATCTCGAGGCCGCTCCATTTCCACTCGGACGAGAACGGCACCTCCGCGCCGACACGCTCGGCGCGCGCCGGAAAGCTCTTGGCGATCGTCTCCAGGGTCCGGTTTCGCTCACCGGCAGAGGCTGCGAAGGTGCCCAGGTCGCGCTCGGCGCCGGCGACATCTGCCGGTTCGGCTGCCTCGACGCGCACCAGGCGCAGCGAGCCGTCGGTGAGCGTGCCTGTCTTATCGACGCAAATCGTGTCGACAGCGGCGAGCGCTTCGGTCGCGGCCATCTGTTGCACGAGCGTGTTTTGGCGGGCCAGGCGCACTGCGGCTACGGCCAGGGTGACGCTCATCAGCAACACCAAGCCCTCGGGAATAAGGGTAACGAGGCCGGCCGTGGCGGTTTGAGCGGCTTCCCGAAACTCGACGCTGCGGGCGCTGAAGGAGAGCAGGACGATCGCCGCGATCGGAATCAGTGCCAGCGTTGTCGCCTTGAGCATGGCGAAATTCGCGTGCCTGGCCGGCGATCTTCTCCGCGTAGGAGTCCGCGCGCACGGCGTCGACCTCGTAATGGCCCGAGCCCGCGATTCCGAAGGCGCCGGACAGCATCCGATCGCCCGGGCGCTTGTGGATACCGTCCGACTCACCCGTGAGCAGCGATTCGTCGACGGTGAGCCCGCGCGAGTCGACTACAGGACCATCGGCTACCAGTTGATCGCCGGGCTCGACGCGAACGATGTCGCCGGGGACGATCTCGTCGGATCGAAGCTCGATCAGCCGTCCGTCGCGAACTGCCTTTGCCTTTGGCGCCACCAGAAGTGCAAGCTCGTCGAGCGTCTCTTTGGCCTTGAGCTCTTGGCGGATGCCGATATAGGAGTTGACGATCGCGATCACGCCGAAGATCGCGTCTGCCCATAGCCCGAGCGAAAGGATGAGGATGAAGAAGACGCCAATGATCGCGTTGAACAGCGTCAGCACGTTGGCGGCAACGATCGTCGCCACGGAGCGGCTGTTTGCGTCGTCGACCGGTCCGAGGCGCTCGAGTCGGCGCGTGGCCTCCACGTTCGAGAGCCCCTGAACGGATCTGGTTGCCGCTGCCGCCTCCATCGCGGTCATTCATACAGCAGCCAAGCGGCCGGACGATATGCCGCGAGCGGCCGGTTCGTTACTCGTAGACGATGAGGTCGGGCTTCGGCGTCAGGGCGAGCACATCGTCCGGCCTCATCAGGTTGAGATCCTCGCTGTAGAAGAGCTTGAAACCGGCATCGAGCGGGCTTCCCGGCTTCGGCTTGAGCTCGTCGTACTTGGCGATCTTGTTCGGCTGGTCGCCGAAGCCGTCGACGTTGAGGATGGTTGCGATGCCGGGGCGATCGCGCGGCTCCATCTCGCCCTCGATCATGGCGCTCGTGAATTGGTGGATGACGAAAAGCTTCTCGGGCAGGTCGAGCTCGCGAACGGTCGCCGAGAGCTCGGCTGAGATTTCGTTCACGGTCCTGACATCGACGGATCCGATCACGGCGCCGGGGACGTCCGGCTCCTCGACGTGCCACTCAGGGTCGAGCGCAAGCCCGACGTCGGGCTCGACCAGATAGCGCTCGAGTCGCCTCACCTCTGCCGCGAAGTCGGCTCGACCTGGCTGGATGTCGAGCAGCAGCAGGCCGTCGCGGCGGCGCGCCTCCTCCAGGTATTCGCGAATCACGGAGTGCGGTTGGCGGATCCGGTAGAGGTCGTCGTCGCCGGGCGCCGCCGCCGCGATCGTCGCCAGCAACTCGAACACCGGCAGCACCCGGCGGTTGCCCGATTCATACTGGCGCGCCTGCTCGATGAGCTTCTCGGAAGCGCTCGCCGGCGAGCCGATGCCGAGGGCCCCGAGCGCGTCGTCTTGAGGAGCGCCGTAAAAGCCCACCAGCCGGTGCTCGGGCAGCAGGCTGCGGCCGCCGCGGGGAAGCTCCGGCCGGGCCTCCGTCTCGGCGTCGGCGGTAGTAGCGCTGCTGTCAGCGCCACCCGCGCCGGCGACAACTCCGCCAACGAAGGCAAGCAAGGCGCAGATTCCGAGAACAGCAAGGCGCCGGCGCGCGATCTGTCGTTTCGACGGCTTTGACGGCATCAACACGGTTGTCTACCGGTTTGACGGGGTACGATCGCCAGGGTGGAGGGAGAGGCGAGTGTGCAGAGCGCGGAAGCGGAGGCGCTTTCGGTCGAGTTCACCGAGGCGACGAAGCGCTATCCGGGTGCCGAGAGCCCGGCTGTCGACAAGCTGAGCCTCGAGGTCGCGGCGGGTGAGATCTGCGTGCTCGTCGGTCCTTCGGGCTGTGGCAAGACGACCGCGATGCGGATGGCAAACCGCATGGTCGAGATCTCAGACGGCGACGTGCTTATTGGCGGCAGCTCGGTGCGCGATCGCTCACCTGCCGAGCTTCGCCGCGAGACCGGCTACGTGATTCAGCAGATCGGCCTCTTCCCGCACCGGACGGTCATTCAGAACATCGCCACGGTGCCATCGCTGATCGGCTGGGAGCGTGATCAAGCCGAGGCGCGGGCCGTCGAGCTGCTGGCGCTGATCGGTCTCGATCCCGAGCTCGGCGAGCGCTATCCGGCGCAGCTTTCGGGAGGCCAGCAACAGCGCGTCGGCGTGGCCCGTGCGCTCGCCGGGAACCCAGGCCTGATGCTGATGGACGAGCCCTTCGGCGCCGTCGACCCGATCAATCGCGAGCGCCTGCAAAACGAGTTTCTGCGCCTTCAGGCCGAGATCCGCAAGACGATCCTCTTCGTCACCCACGACATCGACGAGGCGATCAAGATGGGCGATCGCATCGCCGTGCTCCAGAAGGGCGGGCACCTGGCGCAGTACGCGACTCCGGCTGAACTGCTGATGGCACCCGCCGATGAGTTCGTCGAAGACTTCGTCGGCGCGGATCGCGCGCTCAAGCGCCTGGCGCTGATGCGCGTTTCCGACATCGATCTCTGGGAGGCGCCGCTGGCCTTCGTCGGCCAGGCCACCGAGGAGGTCAGGGCCAAGCTCGTCGGCGCAGAGGTCAAGTACGCGCTATGCGTCGACTCCGAGCGTCGACCGCTCGGCTGGCTTTCGGAGGCTGATCTCAAAGGGCTGACCGTTCCAGCCAAGCCCGACAACTCGCCTGAGCCGGTGCTCGATCGCGACGACGTCATGCGCGACGCCCTCTCCGACCTGCTCCAGGCAGAGACGCATTACGCGCCGGTGGTCGATGGTCAGGGCCGCATCGACGGCGTCCTCTCGGTCGAGATCATCTCCGAGTTCCTCACGTCCGACGAGGCCCTGGTCGAGGAGCACTCGGCCGCCGAGCGCCCGCTCTAGGCGACTGCGATGTTTTCGACCCTGTTGCAGGTGGCCCAGGTCGAGATTCGCGACCGCTCGGGTGAGTCGAGCTGCATTCAGGACAACGGCATTTGTCCCGGCTGGGTAGTCGATAACTTCGACCGCTACGTCAACCCGTTTTTCGAGCACCTTGCCTTAGTCGTCGTTTCGGTTGTGATCGGCTTCGCCGTCGCCTTTGCGATGGCCACCGCTTCTCACCGCAGGCGCTGGCTGGTGCCAACTTTCACCGGCTTCACCGGCGTGCTCTACACGATCCCGAGCCTTGCATTCTTCTTCCTCCTGCTCCCGATCACCGGCTTTGGCGCCGACACCGCGATCATCGCGCTGACCGCGTTCAACCTGCAGATCATCTATCGCAACATCGTCACCGGGCTAGCCAACGTCCCTGGGAGCTCGCTCGACGCGGGGCGGGGAATGGGCATGACCCGGCGTCAGCTCTTCTGGAAGGTCGAGATCCCGCTGGCGGTGCCCGAGATCATCGCCGGCCTGCGGATCGCAACGGTGTCGACGATCGCGATCGCCTCGCTCGCGGTCTTTGCCGGCGGCGGCGGGCTCGGCTCGGAGATTGTCACCGGCAGCAACATCACGTTCAAGACCGGAGTCCTGACTGCAAGCACACTGATCATCGCGATGGCACTGGTCTTCGACGGCCTGCTCGTCCTCGCGCAGCGAAAGCTCTCCCCGTGGCGCACCGCCGGACGCGGCGCCAAGGCGTCGCGCCGCCACCGCCTCGCCTCGCTAACGCGACCGAGCCCGACATGATCGCTGAACTCGAGTCACTCCCGCTCGCATTCCTCGGCAGCTTTGGTGGCGCCATCGACTTCATCTTCAATCAGCGCGAGGCCGTTGGCGGCGGGCTCCAGGTTGGGGGCCTCGACCAGATCGCCGAGCTCACCGTCACCCACCTCAAGGTCACGTTCCTGGCTCTCGGCCTTTCGCTGGCGGTGGCACTGCCGATCGGAATCTGGTTCGGACATCGCGGTAGCGGCGAGTTTTTCGCGGTCGCGGTCGGCAATGCCGGGCGTGCGGTCCCCGAACTCGTGCTGATCGCGCTCATGGTCGCCTTCATCGGCACCGGGCTGCTCAACGTCACGATCGCGCTGGCCGTGCTCGGAATCCCACCGATCCTCACCAACACCTTCGTCGCCATGCGACAGGTCGACATCGACGCAGTCGAAGCGGCGCGCGGGATCGGCATGAGCGAGGGCGAGGTGATCCGCAAGGTCGAACTGCCGCTGGCGGTGCCGACGATCATGTCCGGTGTGCGCACCGGTGCGGTCAACATCGTCGCCACCGCGACGATCGCACCGCTCGCCGGTGTGCTCACGCTCGGCGATTTGATCCTCTCGCGCAACGTCTACGGCGACGAGGGCGTGATCGCCGGCGCAATCCTGGTTGGCCTACTGGCGCTGATCATCGAGTTCTCACTTTCAGCCCTGCAGAAGGCTTTGACGCCACAGGGGCTCAAGCTTCAGCGCGAGGCGGCGCGCGCCGCCGCGTAGAGGGCGACCGGACGGCTCGATTAGGCTTCACCGACTCAGTACCAACTCACTTGTGCGAATGTTTCCCCAACGAGAGGATCCCCCCAGATGAGCACCCTGACGCGGCTGCGCGCGATCTTCGCCCTGCTTGCCGTTCTCGTCCTTGGCTTCGGAGCCGCGGCTTGCGGCGACGATGACGATGAGGCCGGCGACAGCGGCACCGACACCGAGAGCAGCTCATCCCTGATCGAGTCGAACCCCGACAACGAAGGCATCGCGGTCACCGTCGGCTCCAAGAACTTCACCGAGCAGATAATCCTCGGCGAGATCTACGCCCAGGCCCTCGAGGCAGCGGGCTATGACGTCAGCACCCAGCTCAACCTCGGTTCCGAGCAGGTTGCGCTGAAGGCGCTCGAAGACGGCGAGATCAGCGCCTACCCGGAATACACGTCGACCGCGCTCACCGCGTTCTTCGATCTTGCGCCCGAGGACGTCCCGGGCGACCCGCAGCAGGCGTTCGAGGAATCGCAGGACGACTTCGCCGAGCTCGGCCTCACCGCCTACCCGCCGACGCCGTTTTCGAGCGCCAACGCGGTCGGGCTCTTGAGCTCGACGGCCGACGAGCTCGGGCTCAGCTCGATCTCCGACCTCGAAGAGCAGCAGGCAGAGCTCACGCTCGCCGGCTCGCCTGAATGCCGTCAGCGCATCGACTGCCTCGCCGGGCTCGAGGAGTACTACGGGCTCGACGGCCTGCGTGAGAACTTCACGCCGGTCGACATCGGGCTGCGCTACGAGGTGCTCGACAAGGGCGACGCGGACCTGTCGATCCTCTTCACCACTGACGCTCAGCTCTCCACCTCCGAGGACTACACGCTGCTCGAGGACGACATGGGAGTGCTGCCCGCGGGCAACATTCTCTTCGTCGCAACCGAGGAGATCGCCGAGGAAGCCGGGCCCGACTTCGGCGAGACCGTCGAAAAGGTCCAGGAGGGTCTCTCGCTCGAGGTCATGCAGGAGCTCAACTCGCGCGTCGACGTCGACCGCGAGGAACCCGCCGACGTTGCGGCGGCATATCTGCAGGAGTCCGGCTACACCGAGTAGCCGAGTTCATCAGCCGGACGCGGGCCGGGCTTTCAGGCTCGGCCCGCGGTCGTTCGGGCCACCACGATCGCTAACCCGGCCTGCGATTGCCGACTTTGCTGTCGGCGTCGCCAAGTAGCCGCGCTGCGTTTCGCGCAGCGTCGCCAGATAGGGTTCCGCCGCGATGTCGGAATTGAAGCTTGGAATCAACCTCGGCTATTGGGGAATCGGTCCCAAAGGCGAGGAGGCGGTGGAGCTCGTTCGTGCGGCCGAGTCCAAGGGTTATGACTCGGTCTGGGTCGCGGAGTCCTACGGCTCGGACTGCGTTTCGGTCCTCGCCTGGCTCGCGGCGCAGACCGAGAAGATCAAGCTTGGCGCGGCGATCATGCAGGTGCCGGCTCGCCCCCCGGCAGCGGCAGCGATGGCCGGGGCGACGATCGATGCGCTGTCTGACGGCCGCTTCATCTTCGGCTTCGGCCCCTCGGGTCCGCAGGTCTCCGAGGGCTGGTATGGCGTCGAATACGCAAAGCCATGGGGACGCACGCGTGAGTACATCGAGGTCGTCCGCGAAATCATCGCCCGAGAGGGGCCGCTCGAACACGACGGCAAGCACTACAAGCTGCCGATCGACGGCGGCACGGGCCAGGGCAAGGCGCTGAAGCTCAACTTCCATCCGATCCGCAACGAGATCCCCGTCTTCGTCGGCGCGATCGGGCGCAAATCGGTCGAGATGGCGGCCGAGATCTGCGAAGGCTGGATCCCAATCTTCTTCTCCGCCGATGCCTTCGAGGAAACGTGGGGCGAGCATCTCGAGGCCGGATTTGCCAAGGGTGGCCGCACGCGATCGGACCTCGAGGTGTCGCCATCGCTTCAGGTCGCAATCGATGGTGATCTCGACGCCGCCCGTGCTGTAGTCAAGGCGGGGCTGTTGCTCTATCTCGGCGGTATGGGCTCGCGTGAGACAAACTTCTATGTCGATCTCACCCATCGCTTCGGCTTCGGTGAAATCGCGGATGAGGTGCAGGGCTTGTTTCTCGACGGAAAGCGCGAGGAGGCCTATAACGCGATCCCCGACGAGCTCGTCAACGCGACCTCGCTCGTCGGCAACGAGGATGAGGTCGTCGAGCGGATCGAGAAGCTCGAAGCCGCGGGCGTGGATCGCTTGATCTGCTCCGCGGTTCACATGAGCCAGGCCGAGCGCATGCACACGCTCGAGCGCCTGGCCGAGCTCACGGGCGTGAGCGCGGCTGCGAGAAGGTAAAGCGCAAGCGGTAACTCGGCGGCATTGCGACCGCCGCGCTCGCCAGTTCGTTAGGCTGCCCCGGCTCTGAGGTGGCGCGCCTCTTACTTGGCATGAAGATCGGAGTTCCGAAAGAAACCGCTGCGGGCGAGCTGCGAGTCGCGTTGGTTCCAGACGTGGTCGCTTCGCTTGCCGAAAAAGAGATCGACGCCGTCGTCGAATCGGATGCCGGTAAGGGCTCCGGCCATCCCGACGCCTCATACACCGAGGCGGGAGCCGAGATCGGAGATCCCTGGGACGCAGAGATCGTGGCGCACGTCGCCGTTCCGAGCATCGAAGAGATCGGTCGCCTCAGCAAAGGCCAGATCCTGATCGGGCATCTGGCGCCGCTTACCTCTGCCGAAACCAATAACGCACTGGCCTCGGCCGGCGTCACCAGCTTCGCGATGGAGGCGATCCCGAGAATCACCCGAGCCCAAGCGATGGACGCGCTCTCTTCGCAGGCGAACGTCGCCGGCTACGCCGCCGTCCTCCTGGCCGCCCGTGAGTGCGGACGCTTCTTCCCGATGATGACCACAGCCGCCGGCACCGTCGCGCCGGCGAAGGTGCTGGTGCTCGGCGCCGGCGTCGCCGGGCTTCAGGCGATCGCGACCGCCAAGCGCCTCGGCGCCGTCGTCTCGGGCTTTGACATCCGCCGCGCCGCATGGGAGCAGATCGCGTCGCTGGGCGGTCGCCCGCTGGAGCTCGACTTCATCCCCGATGCCGAGGACGAGGGCGGCTACGCCCGTCCCTTGACCGAGAAGGAGAACGAGCAGGTGCGAGAAGCGCTTGCCGAGAACGCCGGGCGCCAAGACGTGATCATCACCACGGCGCAAATACCCGGGCGCGCCGCGCCCGTGCTGCTTACCCGCGGGGCCGTCGCGAACATGAACACCGGCTCTGTGATCGTCGATCTTGCCGGCGACTCGGGTGGCAACTGCGAGCTCACCGAGGCGGGCAAGACGGTCTTCTCCGACAACGGCGTCAAGGTGATCTCGCCGGTCAACCTGCCTTCTGACATGGCTGCGCATGCTTCCCAGCTCTACGCCAAGAACATCGAGAACCTGCTCGGCCTGCTGGTCGACGAGAAGGGCAACTTGAGCCTCAACTTCGACGACGAGGTGGTCGCCGGCGCCTGTCTCACCCACGAGGGCGAGATCCGTAATGAGCGCGCTGCGGGAAGGGATGGCGGCTGATGGACGTGATCACCGAGCTGACGATCTTCGTCCTCGCAGCCTTCGTCGGCTTCGAGGTGATCTCGAAGGTGCCGACGACGCTTCACACCCCGCTGATGAGCCAGACCAATGCGGTCCACGGCATCGTCATGCTCGGTGGACTGATCGTCGCCGGCTACGCCGACGACACGCTGGAGAAGACGATCGGCCTGATCGCGATCGTCTTCGGCACGATCAACATCGTCGGCGGCTTTATGGTCACCGACCGCATGCTTTCGATGTTCGTCCGCAAGCGGCCGAGCACCGAAAAAACATCTCCTGACACGTCCTCGGCTTCCCCTCCGGGCGAGTCAGGGGCCTAGGCGATATGTCCGTTCTAGGAGTCCTCGAGCCCGGTGGCGATCTCGCCACGGCGCTTTACATCGTCGCTTTCTCGATGTTCATCTTCGGGGTGCGCCAGGGCACGCACCCGAGAACGGCCAAGCGCGGCAACCTGATCGCGGCGGTCGGGATGGCCGTCGCGGTCGTCGCGACGTTGTTGCTCGACGGCATCGGCAACTGGGGGATCATCGTCGCTGGGCTCGCGATCGGCACGGCGGTCGGCGTGATCGCCTCCATTCGGGTTCAGATGACCGAGATGCCGCAGATGGTTGCGCTCTACAACGGTGTTGGCGGCGGCGCCGTCGCGCTGATTGCCTGGTCGGAGTTTCGCCACGGCTCCGCGATCGCCGGAGACTTCCCGCTCGACGAGCTGATTCCGGTCCTGTTCTCGGCGGTTGTCGGCTCGGTCTCGTTCTGGGGCTCGAACATCGCCTTCGCCAAGCTCCAAGACCTGATCCCGACGAAGCCCCTCGCGATTCCGGGGCAGCAGGTGATCAACGTACTTCTGCTGGTTGGGATCCTCGCGACCTGCATCGTTCTCGTCGGCAACGACGGCGACCTCGCCGACTTCGAGGGTCTGTTCATCGGTGTCCTGGTCGCCGCGGCAATCCTCGGCAACCTCGTCGTCCTGCCGATCGGTGGCGCCGATATGCCGGTGGTGATCTCGCTGCTCAACGCCTTCACGGGCCTCTCGGCCGCGGCCGCCGGTTTCGCCCTCGACAACGTTGCCCTGATCGTCGCGGGAACCTTGGTCGGCTCCTCGGGCACCCTGCTGACGATGGAAATGGCGACGGCGATGAACCGCTCCGTCGCCAACGTCCTCTTCGCCGGTTTCGGCGGCGCGCCCGCGAGTGGCCCCGGGGCCACGGGTGAGGAGCGCCCACACACCTCGATCGGCGCCCAGGACGCGGCGATCAAACTGGCCTATGCCGACTCGGTCGTGATCGTCCCCGGGTACGGTCTCGCCGTCGCCCAGGCTCAGCACGCGGTCAAGGAGATGGCCGACGAGCTCGAAAAGCGCGGTGTCGACGTCAGCTACGCGATCCATCCCGTCGCCGGACGAATGCCCGGTCACATGAACGTGCTGCTGGCCGAGGCCGATGTGCCCTACGAGAAGCTGCGCGAAATGGAGGACATCAACCCCGAGATGCCGCGCACCGACGTCGCCGTCGTCATCGGCGCCAACGACGTCACCAACCCGGCGGCCAAGAACGACCCGGACTCACCGATTGCCGGGATGCCGATAATCGAAGCCTCCGAGGCCCAACAGGTGATCATCATCAAACGCTCGATGAGTCCGGGCTTCGCCGGTATCGACAACGACCTCTTCTATATGCCGAACGCGTCGATGCTATTCGGTGACGCAAAGAAGGCGGCGGCCGAGATCGCCTCGGAGATCACGAACCTCTAGCTTTAATCGCCGCCGCTTGGCAGATGGATACTGCGGCTCAGTCGCGCCGCTCGCGCTCGACGCGACGGCTGCGGCGCACATGCGGCAGGGCCCAGCCGATCATGCCGCCGAGCCCGCCGGCGATCAAGATTGCAAGGAACAGAGGCGTCGTCGTCTCGACGAAGAGGATGTTGATCTCGACGTCTTGGGAGTTCTGCAAGACGAAGATCGCGAACAGCGCGAGCGCGACGATCCCGACGTAAAAGCGCCAGCCGTGGCCCTCCTTGCGGGTGATCGTGTCGACGGCTGCATCGTGGTCGGTCACGGCGCGACTGTACCGCTTCGCTTTTGCGCCTGGCATTCGACACGTTGACCGCACCATGTGTGCGTGCAGCGCTCATAGCTTCGCGCCATGCGAGCCGGCAGACCGCAACACGGCGAGTCTGGCCAGGCGACGGTCGAGTGGGTCGGGCTCATCCTGCTGGTCTCGTTGCTGCTCGCGAGCTTCGGCGCTCTTGCAGGCATCCGCCTACCCGGGGCGAGCCTGGCGCGGGCGATCGGCGCGAAGCTGGTCTGTGCCGTGCGCCTGGCAGACGAGTGCGCAGAAGATCGCTCCGCGCTCGAGATCGTGTACGGAAAAAAGCTCGCCGAGGCGCTGACCGCGTACGCGCCCGACCTGCTCTACGAGGAGGGCTTGGCCGAGCTCCCGGTCGACTATCGCGAGTGTCGCGAGAACACCTGCGCGCTCACCGCGACCGCGTCGAGCGAGTCAAAGAAGACCGTTGGCGGCCTGGCTGCGCTCGCCTTTACCCATGTCGTCGACTGCTCGCGCGACGGCATCGATGCAGCCGCGAAGCAGAGCTTCAACTGCTCTGGCGAACGCGCGGGCAACCGTTACCTGCAGTACTGGCTCTACTGGCCCGACAGCCAGACCGACCCTTGGGGAGAAAGGGGCTATCACGCAGACGACTGGGAATCGTTCCAAGTCCGCCTCGGGCCTGGCGGCATCTTCGCCCGCGCCAGCTCACACCACTCCTACAACTACGCAGACGGCGTTCGCAACTGGCCCAGCGACGCGGGAATCGCAACCAAGCCGGGGTGGGGGCCTTACGCCAACGAGTACCACGTCTCCGCCGGCAGCCACGCGGGCCATGTCGACGGCGACCGCGATGAGCCTCGTTTCACCCCAGGATCAGAGCTTGTCCTGGTCCCGATCGAGGAGATCGCCGAGTCAGGGATTGACGACGAGCTCTTCGAGGTCGTCCCACCGTGGCTGAAGCCGGTTTATCGCGACCCCGAAGCGGAGGGAACCTAAAGGCAGCCGGCGAGTCGATTATTCGGGTACGGCGATCTCTGGCTCGGCCACGACGTAGAAGCGGCTACGGCCGATCTCGCGCTCGCCGATGCGCATCACGACCGCGTGCGGGCCGGCGGCCGAGAACTCGACAGTGGCGCCGAGCGAGACCACCAGGCGCTGAATCTGTCCCACGACCGAACCAGGTGGGCGCCCGGTCTCGATCTCGAATGAGAGCTCGTCGCCGAGGCGCTCGCCGTCGGGGTCTTGGATCTCGAGGTCGATCGTGTGGGGCTGATTCGTCTCGTCCCACTCGACGTCGATACCGAAGCCGATCCCGAACTGGTGCTGTGTCGGCAGCTCGGGAAAGCGCAGCATGTTCCAGCCGGCGCCCATCGCATAGAGCTTGCCGTTGATCGACTCGCTGTGGTCGGTCAGCAGTAGAAAGCCAATATCCATCTCGTCATCCTTACTTCGGCGGCATCCGCAGGGCGCCGTCGAGGCGAATTGTTTCGCCGTTGAGCATCGAGTTGGCGACGATCGACTCGACCAGATCGGCGTACTCGGCGGGCAGTCCCAGGCGCGACGGAAAGGGAACTCCAGCCCCCAATGCCTGGCGCGCCTCCTCGGGCAGCGCCGCCAGTAGCGGCGTGTCGAAGAGCCCGGGGGCGATTGTCATTACTCGTACTCCGCGCCCGGCGAGATCACGCGCGGCGGGGAGGGTGAGGCCGACGATGCCGCCCTTGGATGCGGAGTAGGCGACCTGGCCGATCTGGCCGTCGTAGGCGGCGATCGAGGCCGTGTTGATACAGACGCCACGTTCGCCGCCCTCGTCGACTTCGACGTCGGTCATCGCCGCGGCTGCAAGTCGCAGCACATTGAAGGTGCCGATCAGGTTGACCTTGATCACGTTGGAGAAGATCTCGAGGTCGTGCGGCCCCTGCTTGGACACCGTTCGCTGCGCCCAGCCGATGCCCGCGCAGCAGACCGAGATTCGCAGGCCGCCGGCTACCGCTGATGCGGCATCGACCGCCGCCTGAACCTGGTCGGCCTCCATCACGTTGGCCTCGACATAGCTGGCGCGATCGCCGAGCTCGCCGGCCAGGGCGGCGCCCTTGTCGGCGTTGAGGTCGGCAATCACGATCGTGGCCCCATCGCCGTGCAAGCGCCTCGCGGTTGCCTCGCCGAGCCCAGAGGCTCCACCCATCACCAGTGCACCGGCTGCTTCGATCTTCATCGCCGCCACCCTAACGGGCTTAGTCGCGCGGGCTCACGGCGCTTTCACGTTCGAGACGCGCGCTGCTCGGTAGCCTGTTGCTATCTCGTCGCCACTCGCGCCCGCGGATCTCAAGCAGAGCATCGCCGACCGCCTTACGGAGGCGCGCGAGCGGACGCTCTTGCTGATCGAGCCGCTTGCCGACGACCAGCTCAACACCGTCTACTCGCCGATTCTCAGCCCGCTCGCCTGGGATCTCGGCCACATCGCGAACTTCGAGGAACTCTGGCTCGTCCAAGGCGTCGGCGGTCGCGAATCGATGCGTGGCGAGCTCGGCCGTTTTTACGACGCGATCGAAAGCCCGCGCAAGGAGCGAAACGAGCTTCCGATCCTGCGCGGCGACGAGCTGCGCAGTTACATGGACGAAGTTCGCGCCCGCACACTCGACGTGCTCGATGAGGCCGAGCTCGCCGACGCCGACGAGCCCCTTCACCGCGAGGGCTACGTCTACGAGCTCATCCTCGCTCACGAGTACCAACACAACGAGACGATGCTCCAGCTCCTGCAGATGATCGCCGGCTACGAGCCCGCGACGATTGACCCCTCAGCTGCGAACGAGACGGTTTCGGAGGGGCCCGAAATGGTCACAGTGGCGGCCGGCTCTTACGAAGTCGGAGCCGGCGCCGATGGTTTTGCCTACGACAACGAGCGTCCCCGCCATGTGGTCGAGCTCGATGCGATCGAGATCGATCGCACGCCGGTGACCAACGGGGCCTTCGCCGCGTTCATCGCCGACACGGGCGCCACGGCTCCGACCTATTGGGAGCGCGATGGCGACGGCTGGGTCAGCACTGTGTTCGGCCGGTGCGAGCCGGTCGACCCCGCGCTGCCTGTGATCCACGTCAGCTGGGACCAAGCCGAGGCCTTCGCGACCTGGGCGGGCAAGCGTCTGCCGACCGAGTTCGAATGGGAGGCCGCGGCGACGGGCGCCGAACGTGAACGGGCCAATCTCGACCTGCTGGCCTTCGGCTGTGCTCCCGCCGGCGCCTACGGCGACGCCGCCTCTGAGTCGGGCGCAGTGCAGATGCTCGGCGACGTCTGGGAGTGGACTTCGTCGGAGTTCGAGGGTTACCCAGGCTTCTCCGTCTTCCCCTACGCGGAGTACTCGCAGGCCTTCTTCGGTGACGGGTACAAGGTGTTGCGCGGCGGCGCCTGGGCGACGCGCCGGCGCGTCGCCCGCCCGAGCTTTCGCAACTGGGACCTGGCAGAGCGCTCGCAGATCTTCTCTGGTTTTCGCTGCGTAAGGGATCCGTAGAAAACCGCGTAACAATCGGGTCGCAGCCGCGACTTGGGAGCAAGGCGTGCAGACGATGACGGAAAGCAAGCAGACGCAGGTGGAGGTCCATCTACCCGACGACGGCGCCCTCGCGGGCATGGCCGAAGTCGTTCGCGAAGGACTCTCGTGCCCATTCAAGGAGCTGCCGCCGAAGTACTTCTACGACGAGCTCGGCTCGGAGCTGTTCGAGCGCATCACCGAGCTGCCCGAGTACTACCCGACGCGCATCGAGCGCCAGATCCTCGTGGGCGACGCGGCCGAGATCGTCGCCGCGGCGCAACCGACGACATTGATCGAGCTCGGCTCGGGCGCGGCTTCGAAAACCCGTTGCTTGCTCGATGCGATGAAGGCAGCGGGGTCGCTCGAGACCTACGTTCCGGTCGACATCTCCGAGGAGATCACGCGACGTGTCGCCGCCGAGCTCGTCAGCGAATACGAGGGACTGCGCGTGCGAGGCGTCGTCTGCGATTACGAGACCCACCTCGAGCGCATCCCGCGCGAGGAGGGCGGCCTGATCGCCTTTCTCGGCGGCACCATCGGCAACTTCCGCCCTGGAGCGCGGCGCAGCTTCCTCGCCCGGACAGCGACGCTGATGTACCCCGGCGACCGTTTCCTGCTCGGCACAGACCTGGTCAAAGACCGTGCAACGGTCGAGGCCGCATACAACGACTCCGCGGGCGTCACTGCCGAGTTCAACCTCAACGTCCTCAACGTCCTCAATCGCGAGCTCGGAGCCAACTTCGACACCGAGCTTTTCGAACACATCGCCTTCTGGGACGCCGACAACGAGTGGATCGACATCCGCCTGCGTTCGCTGGCCGAGCAGTTCATCGACATCACCGAGCTCGACATGCAGGTCCACTTCGCGCGAAATGAGGAGATGCGAACTGAGATCTCGACCAAGTTCACGCGCAAACGCCTCGAAGACAGCTACGCCGATGCGGGCCTTGAGCTGGTCGAGTGGTGGACCGACCCGGATGAGATGTACGCGCTGAGCTTGGCGCGGGCTATCTAGACGAGACCGCCTTCAGCATCTCTATAGCCCGTCAAGTGCAGTCTCGCGCAGCGCCGCTCACGCCGGCGCCAGCGCCTCGATCAGCTCACCGAGCTTGTCGGGTGTCGTGATCGGTGTGATTACCGGCAACGTGATGCCGCCGGCAACGAACTCTTGGAGACGCGCTTTCATCTCTTCGGGCGTGCCGAGGATGAACATTTCCTCGATCAGGTTCCAAGGGGCCGCCGCGGTCGCGCGCGCGCGGTCCTTCTCTGCCCATGCCTCGCACATCTCGGCGATCGCCTCGGCGTGGCCGAGCCAGCGATAGAAGGCGGCATACACCGGCACGGTGACGTAGGAAGCGAACATGAAGCGGGCGATCGGCTCGATCTGTTCACGCTCGCCCGGTAGGCAGAAGAACCGGCAGAGCAGTTCGAATCCGTCGCCGGCACCGTGGAGCTGCTCCGTCACTCGCGCCAGGCCGGAGACCGGCAGGAAGTTGGTGAAGGCGCCGTCGGCTTTGTCGACGGCGAGGCGCAGCATCTTGCCGCGTAACGCAGCGAGGATGATCGGGACCGGGGGAGGGGCCGACTCGAGCTTGAAGCCGTTCTCGGTGCGCTCGCCCGCGAGCGCCGGGCGTAGGAAGTCGACGGTCTGCTCGACCTTCGAAAGTGGCTTTTCGAATGGAATCCCGTTCCAGCCTTCGACGATCCGATCCGACGATGCGCCGATCCCGAGCACGAAGCGCCCGCCGCTGCCGTCGGCCAGCGCAGCAGCCTGTTGGGCTAGAAGTGCCGGGCCGCGCTGAAACACGCCGACGACGCCCGTGCCGAGGCGGATTTCGCTTGTCCAGGCGGCGGCGAGTGTCAGCGGCGTGAAGCCGTCGGGGCCATTCGTCTCGCCGCTCCACAGGTCTGTGTAGCCCGCAGCCTCGGCTCGGCGCACGAGTTCGGCGTGCTCGCTCAGCGGCGTCATCGGTAATGGCAGCGTCAGGCCCCAGCGCACGCGGGGAACCTATTCGAGCCAGGCGCCGCGCGCAGCCGCCGGGTTGGGATAGGTTTCCCCATGCATGGAGTTCTCGCGGCTAAATCGCACCCGCGTGCTGATCGGCGCCGCCGGTTCGGCTCTGCTGATCATCAGCCTCCTCTTTTTGCCGTGGTACTCGCTGGCCGAGAACCCCCAACGCATCGAGGGGCCCGACTTCAACTCCGACGGATTCATCTGCGGCACCGGCGAGTTCGAGTGCACCGGGTTCGAAACGTTCCCGATCCTGCGCTGGCTGCTGTTGGCAGCTGCGATTGCGCCGCTGATTCTCGCCTACATTCTCGTCCGCGGCCACAAGCTCTCCTACCCGCCGGGCGAGATGACAATGGTGGCGGGCTTTGCCTCGTTCGTCCTCATCAGCTACAACGGCCTCATCGACCGTCCCGGCTCGGGCGTCGCCGAGATCGGCATCACGCTCGAATACGGCTACTACATCGCCCTCTTCGCGGCGATAATTATCGCCGCCGTCGGCTTCACTCGCTCGCTCGAAAGCGGTGGCCGCAAGGCCCGCAAGGCCCCCGGCACCGTATGACCAGTGCTCGATAGCAGCCCTGCATAGATGGGAGTCATCTCTCAGGACCAGCGTTCGGGCACCAAGCCAGATCGCAATCTCGCGCTCGAGCTGGTTCGTGTGACCGAGGCTGCCGCGCTCGCTGCGGCGCGCTGGGTCGGGCGCGGCGAGAAGGAGTCGGCCGACGGAGCGGCGGTCGACGCCATGCGGCTGATGCTCGACACGGTGCCGATGGACGGCCTCGTCGTCATCGGCGAGGGCGAGAAGGACGAGGCGCCGATGCTCTACAACGGCGAGCGCATCGGCGACGGCAGCCCGCCGGAGGTCGATATCGCCGTCGACCCACTCGAGGGGACCACGCTGTGTGCTCGCGGCATGCCCTCGGCCCTGGCGGTGATCGCGCTCTCAGAGCGAGGCACGATGTTTGACCCGGGCCCCTGTTTCTACATGGAGAAGATTGTGGGCAACTCCGAGATCGCCGACGTGCTTAGCCTCGATGTGGAGCTGACCGAGGTGATCGAGCGCGTGGCCGAGCGCAAGGGCAAAGAGGTCGGCGACGTCACGATCATAATGCTCGACCGCCCACGCCACGACGAGGCCGTCGCCGAGATTCGCGAGGCCGATGCGCGCATTCGCTTCATCTCCGACGGCGATGTCTCCGCGGCCCTTTTCGCCGTCACCCCCGACTCCGGCGTCGACCTGCTGTACGGCATCGGAGGCACCCCCGAGGGCGTGCTCTCGGCAGCTGCGATCAAATGCCTCGGCGGCGAGATCCTGGGCAAGCTGTGGCCGCGCGACGACGACGAACGCCAGGCGGCGATCGATGCCGGTTATGACCTCGACGAGACGCTCACCGCCGATCGCCTCGTTGCTGGTAACGACGTCTTCTTCGCCGCCACCGGTGTCACCGACGGTGAGCTACTTCAGGGCGTTCGCTACTCACGCGGCAAGGCGAACACCGAATCTCTGGTGATGCGCTCGCGCTCGGGCACAGTACGCACTGTCACCGGCCGCCACGACCAAGCCAAGCTGCGCGAGGTCACCGGCGGGCGCTACGGATAAAAGCCACAAAGTTGCTAAAGCGACCCGCGATTGCTTAAGCGACCCGCGACGCGCGCTAACGTGGCGCAGGTGACCGACTCGCCTCCATCAGTGCTCGTTGCGGGGGCGACTGGATACATCGGCAACCTCTTGGCGCATGCCCTGCGCAAAGACGGTCACTCTGTGCGCTGCCTGGTTCGCGACCCGGCCAAGGCACAGGATCTGGCCGAGGCGGGGTGCGAGATCGTTCGTGGCGACGTGCTAGAGCCGGACACGCTCGCCCCCGTCCTCGAAAAGATCGAGCTCGCCTATTACCTCGTGCACTCGATGGGTCGCGGCGCCAGCAGCAGCGACTTCGCCGAGCGCGACAGTGCTGCTGCCGAGAACTTCGGTTCCGCCGCACGTAAGGCCGGCGTCGAGCGCCTCGTCTACCTCGGCGGGCTCGGCGACGAGAGCGCCTCTGAGCACCTGTCCAGCCGCCACCACACCGCTGAGGTTCTCGCCGAATCGGGCATCCCGCTGACGTACTTCCGCGCGGCCGCCGTGATCGGCTCCGGCAGCGAATCGTTTCGGGTCGTCTTCTACCTGGTGAAGCGGCTGCCGGCGATGGTGACGCCAAAGTGGACAACCACAAAAACCCAGCCGATCGCGGTCGGCGACGTCGTCGAGTATCTGCAGGCGGCGATCGAAACGAGCGAGTCCGCCGGGCGCGAGATTCAGATCGGCGGAGCCGAGGTGACGACCTATGGCGGGATGATGGACGCGATGGCCGCGGCGATGGACCGTCGCCCGCCGCTTCGCATCAGCGTGCCGGTGCTCTCGCCGAAGTTGTCATCGCTTTGGATTGGGCTCGTCACGCCCGTCGACGTTGGCGTCGCACGACCACTGATCGAGGGCCTCGCGACCGAGACCGTAGTCACGGATCGATCGGGGATGAAATTGTTCGAGGTCGTGCCGACGCCGCTCGACGAGGCGATGCGCGCCGCCCTCCAGGAAGAGTAGTCGGCGCTCGCCCTAGAGCGCCGGGTCCGAAAACGCGCGCGCCCGTTCCTCCTCGACGCTGCCGGTGTCGTGAAACTCGAAGCGCAGCGCGTTGATCACCGCGCCCGCGAGCAGCGAGAGGCTGACCAGGTAGAACCAGATCAAGGCGATGAGGATGAAGCCGAGCGCGCCGCCCAACTCCTCGATGTTGGACTGGGTCAGGTAGACGGGGAAGACGGCGTTGCCGATCGCGGTCGTCGCGGTGACGAACAGGGCGCCCGTCCAGATGCCGCGCCAGGGGACATGCCCTTTGGGCACGGCGTAGTAGATCAGTGAAACCAGGCCGAATGTGAGCAGCAGGGCCGCAAGCAGGACGACTCCACTGCGTAGGACGCCGAACTCGTCGAGGCCGAACGGGAGATCGTCGGCGCCAGAGGCAAGAACGCCTTCGGCTACCGGGATGATCACGCTCGCCGCCATAAAGGCGACGACCACCACCAACATCACCAGGGCAAAGCGCTTTTGCTCGACCCAGCCGCGACAGTCGACGTGATAAATGCGACAAAAGGCAGTGTCCATCGCACCCCAGAACGAGGCGCCGATCCAGATCGCGCCGACTGCGGCGACCACGCCGATCGTCGTCGAGCTCTCGCGAATGCGCGCAACGACCGACGCCAGCGAGTCCTGCTCAACCGCGGGGAAGATGCCCTCGAGGTCGCGGATCACGCTCGCCTCGACGTTGGAGTTCTCGATCACCTGCCCGAAGATGAAGAGGACGAGCAAAACGAACGGAAACAGCGCCAGCGCCAGGTTGTAGGCGACCATGGCCGCCATCCCGGTGATGTTCTCGCGGTAGGCTCGCTCCCAGAAGACGCGCAGGTAGCGCCAGGTCACTTGCGGTCGGCGTCCTTGCGCACGGCCTCGAACGCCTTCGTTGCCAGGCGCACGCCGAGCGTCGCCGCCTCGGCGGCGGCGGCTATGCCCGCCCAGGCCATGTCTTCAACCCCCCCGACCCCAACCCCCCCGACCCCCGACCGTTCGGATTGGGGCTCGGGTTCGGGCCGGGCTCGCGGTGGGGCGTCGGACCGCGATGGTGGCGGCCTTGGCGTCCTCGGTTTCGCCGTGGGCGCCTTGTCGGTGGAGGCCGTCGGCTTAGCGGCCGGCTTGGGCTTGGCGACCGGCGTCGACTTTGGCGCTGCGTTCGGTTTCACTCTCGTCTTCGCCTTTGCCTGCCTTGTTGGCGCCGCCTTCGCCTTCTTGGCGCCGTCGCGTCGAGGGCTACGAGTTCCTTGGCGTGAGCTGGGCAGGTTCGAAAAAACGCTCCTGCGCTCGGCTTCGCTTGGCTGCGCGGGATCTTCGCCTGCGGCTACGGGTTCATCGTCCACGCCGT
>CAJDUA010000009.1_pt1 | contig 52592 bp, 53 predicted proteins | sample 7390011 | NCBI WGS metagenome assembly CAJDUA01 (sample SAMEA7055673, study PRJEB34461) | soil metagenome | biome: terrestrial ecosystem; feature: Peninsula; material: soil | place: Antarctica | collected 2016 | reverse complement strand
GCTCGGCGCCCTTCTTGTCGCGGTAGCGGACCCCGGTCGCCCGGGTGCCCTCGAGCTCGACGCGCAGCACCTGGGCGCCGGTGACGACCTCGAGGTTCTTCCGCTTCATCGCGGGGCGCAGGTAGGCGTCGGCGGCGCTCCAGCGCCGGCCGTTGCGCTGCGTGACCTGCGCCCAGGATGCGCCCCCGGGCGAGCCGGCCTCCCCCGAAGCAGCGGCATACCGAAAACCCAGACGTGGGCCAAAATCCGTAGAAGACTCCCTCGATTCCCGAAACCTCGGTGGCTAGGCTCGCCTGACTCTGAACGTCGGGCCCTTGTCGTATGCGCGCTCAGCCGGGCCCTGGCAGCAGCCGGAACTCCACCTAACTCGCCCTGTGGACGACCGATCGGCGGATGACCGGAACGTCGGGGACAACGTCTTTCACCTCAACCACAACACCGCGCCCAGCGGCGCTGAAAGCGATGAATTTGGCTGCGGATCGCAGTCTCAGTACCGTAACCAACCGATTGGAGTGGAGATGGGCAAGCTGAATCAGGTGGCCGACGGCGTCTGGGTCCGCCAGAGCGAGGTCTGGACCAATTCCATCGCGGTGCGCGGGGAGGATGGGTTGATCCTGATCGATCCCGGCATCCACGGCTCCGAGTTGAACCAACTCGCCGATGCCGTGAACCGGCTCGGCATCCCGGTGGTCGCCGGGTTCTCCACCCATCCCCACTGGGACCACCTGCTCTGGCATTCCCGGTTCGGCGACGTGCCGCGCTACGCCACCGCCGCCGGCGCCGACGTTGCGACTGAAACCCGAGAGCAGCAGCAGGCGGGGGTGGAGGAGGAGGGCGGGTCGGGCATCCCTCTCGAGCTGATCGGGCTCGTCACCCCGCTGCCCGCGGACGGCGGACCCGTGCCGGGCGAGATCATCGAGCATCAGGCGCACGCGGTGGGCCACGCCGCGGTCCTCCTCGCGGACCGTTGCGTCCTGCTCGCCGGCGACATGCTCTCCGACATCCTGATCCCGCTCTTCGACTCTCGCCAAGATGATCAGGTGGGCGCCTACCAGACGGCACTCGACCGGCTGGATGAGGCCGCCAGCCACGTCGATGTCGTTGTCCCCGGCCACGGCGCCGTTGCCGAGGGTCCCCAGGTGGCGGCCCGCCTCGCCGCCGATCATGCCTACATCGACGCGCTCCGGCGAGGAGAGGAACCGGTCGACGCGCGTCTGGATGTGGACTGGCTCTCCGGCCCCCACCAGTCGAACCTGGAGCAGGCGCGAGGGCGGTAGTCGGGTTCTCCGTCCCCTTGCGGCGATGTACCCGCCGCCGCAGCTCGACTGAGGCCCGGGTGACGCGGTGTTGCCCCATGCGCTCCGCGCCTCCGCGAACTCGAGCGCCAAGACGCAGAAAACCCCGCTCTAGCGGGGCTTTCGTAGATGCCGGAGGAGGGACTCGAACCCCCGACACGCGGATTATGACGCGCGCGGGGAAGCCGCCTCGCATCGAGGATCCCCCCAAAACCGCCCCCACAAGGTTTCGTGCGCCTCCACACGTCGTTGACTGCAAAGACGCGGGTGTGGGAGGGTGGATCGCGTGGGTGGAGGCGATCAAGACTCGGCTGTGATGGCGCCAGAACCGTCGGTCGACGGCATCGACGAGCTCGCGGACATTCCGAGTACCACCACGGGCCTGAGCTGTTATTCGGGCCTCTACTCGGCTTCAGGGCTCGTGTTCGAGCCCGAGAGCGAGGAGCACGTGAAACGCATCTTCGCCTACGCGCACAAGGCCGGGCGCAGGATTACGTGCCGCGCCGGCGGTCACGGGTTCGACGGGCAGGCGCTCGGCGACGACCTCGTGGTCTCGATGGTGAGGATGGACTCGATCGAGGTGTTCCCCGATCAGAGGCGGGTCCGGGTCGGGGCTGGGGCGTGCTGGGGCGCGATCTTCGCAGCGCTCGAGCCCCACGGGCTCGTCCCGAGGGTGACCGTGACGACCGAGCACGCGACGGCCGGCGGGACGCTTTCCGGTGACTGCCTGTCGCGGTTTTCACCGGCCTGGGGCAAGGAGGGGGAAGCGATCGAGCGCTTCACGGTGGTGACGCCGACCGGCGAGACCATTGAAGCCACTCCACCCGAACGCGGCGCCGACCCCTCCACGTGGACCAAGCCTCAGCGTGTCTTCTGCGGGGTCATCGGAGGGCTCGGATACCTCGGTGCTGTGCTCGAGATCACTTATCACGGCCTCCTCGAGGCGGGCGATCCAGACGGGCAGATCGCGGTGCGCACGCAAGTCCACAAGTTCGACACGTTCGACGAGCTCGCCGAACGCCTTCTTCCGAGGACGGCGCAGATGGCGGAGGAGGCCGACCCGCGCGATCCCGACAAGCTCGACGCAATCTGGTGTGCCCTCGATACGCGCGGCGCCGGGGGCCGGTCGGTGCTCTGGTTCACCTCGACCTTCGACCGGACGGCCACCCGCAAGCGGATGCTCTTGCACCAGCCGAATCGCCTGCTGCGTCTGCCGGTCGAGTGGCTGATGCGGGTCTCCTGGATTTCGAGGCGGGCGTGGCCCGTCATCTTCCGCCTCTACAAGGAGGGCTCGGTCTATTACGACGACCTCGAGGGCTTCACGTTCTTCATGGACGGCAACGTGCGCGCAAAGCGGGTCGGACACCGGCTCGGATTCGCGATGCGGAACATCCAGCAGACGTTCGTAGTGCCGCTCGACTCGGGCCAAGACGCGGCCGGGAGGACGGCGGAGCAACGGCTCGTGGCGTGGTTGGAGCACGCCCACAGCCTCCTGCTGGAGAGGAAGCTGACGCCGACCATGAACGATGCCCTGTTCCTGCCTCGGGACTTCTCGTTCGCGCTGTCGGCGACCTACGACCTGCCTGGCTTCGCGGTCAGCTATGCGTTCGAGACCTCCAACCGGTGCACCCTGGATCGCGCGAAGGAGGCCTTCACCGATCTGGCGGACCACCTTTGGCAGGAGTTCGGCGGACGTGTCTACCTGGTCAAGAACGTCTTCGCCCGAAAGGAGACGCTCTGGGCCATGTACGGCCACCACGCGGAAGAGTTCTTCGAACTGAAGAAAGAGCTCGATCCCGGCGGGATCCTCCACAACGACTTCCTCGAGCGGACCTTCGGGGGCTTGCCGGTGCCCACGGGTTCAGCCGCCTAGGAGCTGCCACCGACCGCTTCGAGCGCCAGCTCGCGGCTCTGGAAGACGCGCCAGGCGCGCACCTTTCCTCCGTGCATCTCGAAGACGTTGGCGAACGAATTCTCCAATTCCAATCCGCTGTGCCGGGCGTGCCCGCCGAACGTGGTCACCGCGATCACCAGCTGATCGTCGACGTCGATGATCTCGTCGGCTCTGATCCACATGTTCTCCAGGACGTCCATCGGGTTCGCGACGAACCGTGTCGCCCCCGCGCGACCCCGCCACTCACCCTCGGTGAACGCTGAGTCGCTCGCCTCGAGTACGGCGTCGTCCTCGAACGCTCCCTCGACGTGCAGGGCCCAGGCGCCGATGTCGTCCGTTTTGAACGTCTCATTGATCGCCGCGACACCCGCGGCCACGACATTCACGTTCTCCTGCGACATCGCGACCATTATTTCGCTTCACGCGATGCCGGAGGAGGGACTCGAACCCCCGACACGCGGATTATGATTCCGCTGCTCTAACCAGCTGAGCTACTCCGGCGGGGCGGTGAATCGTAGCGGCGTGGGGGTTGGTTGACGGGAGCTCTTTGGCCAAGGCGACCGTTGCGGAGCGGCCGTCTCGGCCCGCGGCCACGACCTCCGGGCCTCCTTCACAACCGCTGCCATCTGCGTGCTCCTTCAGATTGCTGCGACTCGCCACATTTTGGTCGTCGCGCATCGATCGCCGCGTCATGCCCGCGACAGCGATGATGCGAGCGTGAGCACCGCCTATTCCTACGACGAGCGTTGTCTGCGCCACGACAACGGCTCGATGATTCGCGACGCGCGCGCCGGCGCCTGGCTTGACGTTCCGCACTACGAGCGACGCGAGCGTCTCGAGCGCACTCACCAGGTTCTAAGCGAATCGCAAGTTCTCAAGCAACTTGACCGTCTCGCGCCGCGCCTCGCCGCCCGCGAGGACCTCGAACTCGCCCATTCACTGCAGCTGATCGACAAGATCGAGAAAGCTTGCTCACGGGCTGAGTACGCCACCGTGGGGCCGCAAGCGCGCGTCGGACCCGACAGCTGGGAGGCGGCGCTTGCCGCCGCCGGCAGCGTCCTTGCGGTCACTGACGCGGTGCTGGACGGCGCCGACAACAGTGGCTTCGCCCTCGTGCGCCCACCCGGCCACCACGCCACCGTTGACACGCCGATGGGGTTCTGCCTGTTCAACAACGTCGCGATCGCCGCTCGCCACGCGAAGCAGCGCGACGAGATCGAGCGCGTTGCGATCGTCGACTGGGACGTCCACCACGGCAACGGCACTCAGGCGATCTTCTACGACGACCCATCTGTCCTTTTCATCTCCCTGCACCAAGACGATCTCTACCCACCGCTGTCGGGCACGCTCGAGCAGCGCGGCGACCGATTGGGGGAGGGCACGACGATCAACATCCCCCTGCCGGCGGGTACCGGCGATGCGGGTTACATCCACGCCTTCGAACGAGTGGTCGAGCCCGCGCTCAAGCGCTTCGCGCCCGATCTGGTTTTCATCTCAGCCGGTCAAGATCCTGCCGCGTCCGATCCGCTGGGTCGGATGAGTGTCACCGCCGAAGGCTTTCGCTCGCTGACCCAACACGCGGTCGCCCAAGCGATCGAACTTTGCGACGGCCGCCTCGTCGTCGCGCTGGAAGGCGGCTACAGCCTCGAGCACGCTCCTTTCTGCAACCTCGCGATCGTCGAGGCTCTGGCTGGGCTCGAACCGACCGTTTCGGCCGATCCGCTGGAGCTCGACGTGCCGCGGCGGCTGCGTGGCTTCGAGCGCGACGCGATCGCAGCCGCCGCGCGAGCCCACGACACGGCGTAGCCGCTGCTCGCGCCACGAAGGCGACGCCGGCCACCGCGCTCGCTGCGCCTAGTCGAGTAATTCCAGGGCCTCAGGCAACGAACGCGACCAAAGACCGCTTTGGTCGCCCGAGCCACCAGTTGACGTAGACGCCGGCGGCGAGTGCCAGCAGCCGAGATCCGATCCGGGCTCTGAGGCCTCGAATCGTCCGCGCCCCGTGGCGCTCGAGGCTGAGCAGGTCCTTGCAGGTCTGAAAGATCGACTCGATCCGCTGGCGGATCGGGGCGAGGTGCGCCCCGCGCCCGGGCTCGTCGCGTCGAGCTGGGCGAAACAGGGTCGCGCCGAGCCCGGCGACGTGGGCCTCGAATGCGACTCCGGCATAGCCCTTGTCGCCGACGACCGCCTCGCCACCCGCCAGGGTGCTCTCGAGCAGCTCGGCGGCGAGCTCGCGCTCGGGGGCGTTGGCCGGCGCCAGCGCCCAGGCGCGGGGAGTGCCGTCGGCGCCGAAGGCGGCGTGCAGGCGCATCCCCCAGAAGTGGCGCGAATGGCTTGCGCAATAGCCGTGCGCGCACCAGGGACCGAGCGCCGAGCGCCGGGTCGTCTCGATCGAACGCCCGCACTCGATCGGGGTCGAGTCGATGAGGACGAGGTCGTCGCGCCCACCAGGGCACTCGGCTGCGAAGACGCCGATCAGCCGCTCGATCTCAGCGACGAGCTTGTCGCGGCGCTTCCAGTAGCCGGGCTGGCGCGGCAGCTCGGGGAACAGATGGCCGATCTGCTTCGGGGCGGTGGCCAAAAAGCGCGGGTCCTCGGGGATGCGCATGATCGCCTGGGCGACCGAGAGGGCGACGACCTCGGCGTCGGTGACCCGGCGGCGGGCGTTATCTGGCTTGCAAGGCAGGAGATCGTCGGCCATGCAATAAACGGTGGTGAGGAGTGTGTCGAGGTCGGCGTGCATCGTGGCCTCCTGGTCGACGGTGGGTGTTTGATCACCGCCGACTTCGGCCTCTCCTCCTCAAATCCCTCGATCACGGCGCCTGCTGCGGCTCTGCGGCCTCGCCACGCACGCGTGGGCGCCGTGGAATTAGTCGCCTAGTCGGTCCACCATCCCTGGACTAGGTCGCCGTCACCTTTATGGCGCGGGCCGAAGGCGAGAACTTCGAGGCCGTCGTCGCCACTCTCGAAGGCGCGGGTCACGCCCGGTGTAACTCGAATCGCATCGAGCTCGGTGACCTCGATGATCTCGTCGTCGAGCTTCATTCGACCCGAGCCGGCGATAACGACGTAGACCTCCTCAGCCTCGTCGTGCTTGTGGCCAAAGCCCTGTCGCTGGCCGGGCTTTACCCGGTGGTGGCTGAAGCCCGTGCTCTCTGTCTCGAGATCGTCACTCGCAAAACGCGCCTCCTGGATCTCACCGAAACCAAACTCGGGGGCGGAATCTTTGACCTCGGTGAGCTGCTTCTTCGTGTACGGAGCGGCCACTGCTGGCCTCCTTTCATAGGTTCACTTGATCGGAGTCGGTACGCGCGACGTCGAACGCGGGCTGCTTTCCCCCGAGCAGGTCGAGTTCGACCATCTCCCAGCTCTCGACCAGCGCCATCACGGCGCTGACGTTGGCGCTGCCGCGCAGCTTTTCGACCACCGCGTCGAGCTCCTCCTGGCTTCGCCAAAGCTCGGTCACCCAGATCACGTCGGGATCGTCGACTTGGCGGCTGATCAGATAGAGCTGGCAGGCCGGATCGTCCTCAAGTTCGGCGGCCGCTGCGAGCAGATGCTTAACGAGTTCCTCACCGCGACCGACCTTGGCCACCGACTTCCCATATCTGGCAATTTGGCTCATGCGCCTGACCCTAAGGCCTAGACGGGACTGCGACTTCGTGGTGTTGCATTGTCGAACCTGGACCGGAGCCGACGTGGTCGACTTTGACCCCCTATATGGGGGTAAACCTCAACAACGTCTGGAGTCAGGCGATTGCTTCAAGCTTTGCGCGGACGTTGCCCGTCAACGGCCCGTAGTGCCCTGGCCAGCATGAGCTCGGTTCCATCGCCGCGAGCTTGCGAATCGATTTGCGCGCCTCATCGGTCGACCAGTTGAAGGCCGGGTGGGGGACTCGCGGCTTGCCAGCAATCGGCAGCGCCGGGTCGAACAAGGCGAAGCAGTCGTTGGTAATCGCGAGCCGGTCGCTCTCGCGCCAAAGGCCGATGCAGCCGGGGCCGTGGCCAGGGAGATGGATGACGGTGAACCCGCCGACCGTGTCGCCCTCGGCGAGTGTCGCTGACACCTCGAGCGGGCCGTCGTCCCAGGCGCCGAACATGCGCGGCGTCAGCTTGTCGGTAGGAAACGAGAGCTTCGCGAAGTCGAAGTAGTGAACGCCCCCGTCGCCCTCGACGTCGGCGCGTTCGTCGGAGTGGCACTGGACCGGTGCGCTGATCACCTTGGCGCCACCGCGGTGGTCGGCGTGAGCGTTGCCGATGATCGTACGTGTCGCCCCACCGAGCGAGTCGGCCGCCTCGCGGATCGCATTGCCCATTGGCTTGGTACCCGCGTCGAACACAGCGACCCCATCGCCGTCACTGATGAGATAGGAGTTGACGCGAAGTGGGAAGCCCTTAGTCACGCGCCAGACGCCGTCGGCGATGCTCTGCACGCGTTCAACCTATCCGAATCGCCCGCGGGCTCGACCGGCTAGGTAGGTTCACTCCATGAACCAATCAGGGGATCTCGAGCGCGCGATCACCGCCATCGTCCACGAATGCATGGATGTACGTGCGGGCGAGGAGATGCTGGTCATCTGCAATCCGGCGACGATCGGGATTGGCGAGCGGATTCGCGCCGAGGCGGGCAAGGCCGGTGCCGACGCGGTCACGGCGCTAATGGCCGAACGCGCCTCTCACGCCGCTGAGCCGCCCGGCCCGATCGCCGCCGCAATGGCCGCAGCCGACGTCGTTCTCGCGCCGACCCTTCAGTCGCTCTCACATACCGCCGCACGCCGCGCGGCAACCGAGAAAGGCACGCGAATCGCAACGTTGCCCGGCGCCACCGAGGAGATGCTGGCGCGCGTGATGTCGGCCGACATGCAGGGTCTGCGGCGAAAGGGCGCCGCGATCGCCGGCATGCTCACCGCCGGCAGCGAGGCGCGGATCACCTGCGCGAACGGCTCCGACCTGCGTCTGGGCCTCGGCGACCGCGCTGGAATCCCTGACGCCGGTGACCTCACCGGCCGTGGCGCATTCGGCAATCTGCCCTGTGGCGAGGGCTTCATCTCGCCGATCGAGGGCAGTGCCGAGGGCCGACTGGTCGTCGACGGCACGATCGCCGCAATCGGTCGCGTTGCCGAGCCCGTCGAGCTGATCATCGAAGCGGGCCAGCTCGTTGCAGCGACAGGGGCCGACGGCCGGCGCTTGATGGAGCTGCTCACGGCTCACGGCGACGACGGGACCAACGTCGCCGAGCTTGGTATTGGAACGAATGAGAAGGCAATCCTCACAGGCAACCTGCTCGAGGACGAGAAAATCCTCGGCACATGCCACGTCGCCTTCGGCGCTTCGGCTGCGATCGGTGGCACCGTTCAGGTGCCGGTACACATCGATTGTGTCGTGCTCGAGCCTGATGTCGCCGTCGACGGGCAAGCGCTCGTTCGTGGCGGACGCCTCGAAACTCATTGATCTAGTCGAGGAGCCTCTTCGTAGAACTCTCTTAAGGGAGGGATGTCTACAACACACCCACGGAGGTGACTGGATTTGGACGCCAACGGCTCCATTGATTCACGGCTCGAGCAGTTCGACGCCGACGGCGCGGTCCGCGAGACCGCAGATCAAACGCATTCGATCCTCGAGCACGAGGGCGACACGCGTGCAGCATTTCTGAAGAAGGCCGGTCTCACCGGTGGCGCGGTCCTCGGTGGCGGAGCCATCATGGGCGCGCTGGTTCCCGGGACCGCTATCGCAGGCGGCCGTCCGCCATTGAGCTTCGGCAAGGGCGATATCGGAATCCTCAATTTCGCGCTTACGCTCGAGTACCTCGAGTACGAGTTCTATCTCGAGGCAACGAAGAACAACGATGCGACACCGTTTGTCGATGGCCAGTTGAAGGTCTTCCTCGACACCGTCACAGCTGACGAGAAGGCCCACGTGGACTTCCTCGAGGCAGCGCTCGGCAAGAAGGCGATCAAGGAGCCGAAGTTCAACTTCGGCACGACCACGTCCAACAAGGACGAGTTCGTCGCCACGGCGTTCGCGCTGGAGAACACGGGCGTCAAGGCCTATTCCGGCCAGGCGCTCAACATCAAAGACCCGGGCAATGTCAAGGCGGCGCTTTCGATCCTCACGATCGAAGCACGACATGCCTCGGTCATCGGCCTGATCCAGAGCGGCGATCGCAAGGGCATCGCTCCGGACGGCCCGTTCGACAAGGCCCTCACGGCCAAGAAGGTTCTGAAGGCGGTCGCGGCGACCGGTTTCATCCAGGGTTAGTTGCCCTTTCGCCCAGGCCGCCCGCTCGCTTTTCTTGCGGCGGGCGGCTGGGGCGAGACCTCTACGGCGTCGGTCGAAACCCGCTCGCAGCGCAAGCAGGAAGCGCTGAACTAGCGTGTCGCAGATGAGCGGCGCTACGGCCTTTGCGGTTCCGAACGTCTCTGAGGGCCGCGATTCCGAAACGGTCACCGCACTGACGGCGGCGTTCACCGCCGACGCAACGCTGCTCGACCGTCATACCGACGCGATCCATAACCGCACCGTTCTCACCATCTCCGGATCCGAGGATCAGCTCGTGGCAGCGCTCCAGGCAGGGGCGGCCTCCTGCATCGAACTGATCGATATGTCCGCCCACCAGGGTGCGCATCCCTGCATCGGTGCGCTCGACGTCTGCCCGGTGATCTGGCTCGCCGAGCCCGAGCGGGCAGCCTCCATCAAGCTGGCGCGTCGGGTCGCCACCGGCCTCGCCGAGCTCGGCCTGCCCGTCTTCTTCTACGGCGAGCTCGCGGCCAAGCCCCACCACGAAGAGCGTGCCTTCTTTCGCCGCGGCGGTTTCGCAACGTTGAGCGAGCGCATGGCCTCAGGCGAGCTCGTCCCCGACCTCGGCCCGCCGGTCGCGCACCCGAGTGCCGGTGCGGTCATGGTCACCGCGCGCCCGCCGCTGGCCGCATTCAACGTCGAGCTCGACACCGCCGACGTCGAGGTCGCGCGAGCCATCGCCGGCGAGTTGCGTGAGTCGGGCGGAGGCCTGGAGGGCGTGCGCGCGATCGGCATCGACCTCGACGGGGTCGCCCAGGTTTCGGCCAACGTCCACGATCCGATCGCCATCCCGCTCGGCGTCGTCGTCGAGCGGATCCGGGTTCTCGCCGCCCGGCATAACGCCCGGCCGGTGGCCGGTGAGCTCATCGGCCTGATCCCGCAGGCCGCCCTGAGCGAGTTTCCTGCCGACGTTCCGCTGCGCGGCTTCGACCCCGAAGTTCACGTGATCGAGGCGCGACTGGGCGATCGTCGTTAGCCTGCGGATTTCCATGGCTCAGCAGACGAAGAAAAAGCGCCGCCGCAAGCATCGCGGCACTCAGGGCGGAGGCATCGATCGCCGCGGCTCGCGCGGCCGGCCGAAGACCCGCGAGGAGGCCCGCGCGCAGGCCAAGCGCCGCTCGGAGCTGCGCCAGGGTCAGGCACCCACGTGGGGTGGTGCATTCAAGCGCGGCCTCTTCGGCGCAGTCATCTTCCTGCTGTTGATCGTGCTCGCCTTCGGCCGCCCATTCGGCGAGGGCCTGGCGCTCTCGGCGGTGATGTTGGTGATGTACGTGCCGCTGGGCTACTACGTCGACAACTTCTTTTACCGCCGCCGGATCAAGCGCGAGCGCGAGGCGCGCCAAGCAGCGCGCGCCGAGGCCCAGGGCCGCCGGCGCTAGCCGCGCCAGTCGCGCCGCTACTCTCGAAGCCGATGGAAGTCCGCATGCTCACCGTCGGCCAGGTGGCCGAGAACTGCTTCGTCTTTCGCCGCGACGGCTCCGATCGCGGCCTCGTCGTCGATCCTGGCGAAGAGCCCGAGCGCATCCTCGCGGCGATCGGCGAAATCGGCATTGGCATCGACGCCATCTTGCTCACGCACTGCCACTTCGATCACATCGGCGCGGTCGCCCCTGTGGCCAAGGCGACCGGGGCCAAGGTCTACTGCCCAGAAATCGAGACACCGCTACTCGCCGACATCATGGCCTACATCCCCTGGCCCGGATTCGGGCCGTATGAGAGCTACGACGCGGATGAGACGATCACCGGCGGCGAGAAGCTCGAGCTCGCGGGCTTCGAGATCGACGTCATCTTCACCCCCGGCCACAGCCCCGGACACGTCACCTACTCCATCCCCGGCGAGCAGGCCGTGTTTTCTGGGGACGTTCTCTTTCAGGGCTCGATCGGGCGCACGGATCTGCCCGGTGGTCACGCACCTACCTTGTTCGAGAGCCTGCGCAACCTGAGCGAGAACTTCCCGCCCGAGACGGTCGTTCACCCGGGGCACATGGGAATGACGACGATCGGCGCCGAGCGGGCCACGAATCCGTTCCTGGCGGAGCTCTCGCGCTAGCGGTACGAGCGAACGGTCCACTAGTCTCGCCCGCGGCTATGGCTGAGCGCTTTCAGGCCCCCCGGGGCACCTTCGACGTCCTCCCAACCTCCTCGCATGCGCGAGCGCAGGTCCATGACGCCGCGGCAGAGATCTTCGCCCGCGCCGGCTACGGGCGCGTCGAAACGCCGATCTTCGAGAGCACCGAGCTTTTCAGCCGAGGCGTTGGCGACGCCACAGACATCGTCCGCAAGGAGATGTTCACCTTCACCGACCAGGGCGATCGCTCGCTCACCCTGCGCCCCGAGGGCACGGCGCCGATCGCGCGCGCCTACGTCGAGCACGGCATGCACAAGCTCGCTCAACCGGTGAAGCTCTGGTACTCGGGCTCCTATTTTCGCCACGAGCGGCCGCAGGCAGGCCGCTTTCACCAGTTCAACCAAATCGGTGCCGAATCGATTGGCTCCGACTCGCCGCTCGTGGACGCCGAGCTGATCGTCTTGCTCGACGGGTTCCTTCGCGAGCTTGGCGTTCCCGGCGTCCGGCTGCGCCTTTCGAGTCTCGGCACCACCGAGACACGCGCCACCTATCGCGAAGAGTTGCGCAAGCATCTGCGCGCCCACGAGTCCGAGCTTTCTCACGACGTCCGCGAGCGCATCGACGAGAACCCGCTGCGCGCATTCGACGCCGATGATGAAGGCACCAAGGGCGTGATGGAAAGTGCGCCGATGATGGTCGACCGCCTCGACCGCGACGACGCCGAGCATCTGGCCGAGGTGCGCACCCTGCTCGACCAGGCCGGCGTCACCTACGAGCTCGACGGCACGCTCGTCCGCGGACTCGACTACTACACCCGCACCGTGTTCGAGTTCGAGTCGTCATCGCTCGGCGCCCAGTCAGCACTCGGCGGCGGCGGGCGCTACGACGGCCTCGTCGCCGCGCTCGGCGGCCCGGCGACTCCCGGCTGTGGCTGGGCGGCGGGAATCGAGCGCATCCTGCTCGCCCTCGACGAGCTCGGCCCTGCACCCTCGATCGATGTCTTCGTCACCGCGCCCGACGGCCGCCGCGACCGCGCCTTTGCGATCGTGCGCGAACTGCGCGGCGCCGGCCTGCGCGCCGAGCTCGACCAGGCCGGGCGCTCGATCAAGGGTCAGATGAAGCAGGCCGATCGCGTCGGCGCGGGCCGCGTAGTGATCCTCGACGACGAGGGTGGCGCCGCGGTGCGCGACATGAAAAGCGGCGAGCAGCGCGAGCTCGATCTCGCCCGCGTGGTTGAGGCAGTTTCGACGAACGGGGGAGAGGCTGATGGGCGTTCCTGAGTTCCCGCCGCTTCGCGCCAACGGCTATCGCGACACCTGGTCGGGCCAGGTACTCGCCGACCGCATCGATTCCGCGGTCCGGCTCTCGGGCTGGGTTCATCGCCGCCGCGACCACGGCGGCCTCGTCTTCATCGACCTGCGCGATCGCACCGGGCTCGTCCAGCTCGTCTTTCACCCCGACGACTCGGGAGAGGCGTTCGAGCTTTCTCACCGCCTTCGCGCCGAGGACATCCTCAGCGTCGGGGGCAGGGTCGTACGGCGCAGTTTCGAGACCGTCAACTCCGAACTTGCGACAGGAGAGTTCGAGGTCAGGGTCGCGCAGGCGACGCTGTTAGCCGACGCCGAGACGCCACCGTTCGAGATCGAGAGCTTTTCCGGCGAAGTCTCCGAGGAGACGCGGCTGAAGTACCGCTACCTCGACCTGCGCCGCGAGCGCATGCGCGAGGCAATCGAGCTGCGCGCGCGCGTCAGCGCCGCAATCCGCGACTTTCTCACCGCCGAGGGATTTCTCGACATCGAAACGCCGATGCTCTCGCGCTCGACTCCGGAGGGCGCGCGCGACTTTCTCGTACCCGCGCGCCGGCCGCCGGGGACGTTCTATGCGCTACCGCAATCGCCGCAGCTTTTCAAGCAGCTCTTGATGATCGCCGGGTTCGAGCGCTACTTCCAGATCGTGCGCTGCTTTCGTGACGAGGACATGCGCGCAGACCGCCAGACCGATTTCACGCAGTTGGACCTGGAGATGTCCTTCGTCGAGCTAGAGGACGTGGTCGAGCTCAATGAGCGCCTGCTCGCCTCCGTGTTCGAGGCGGTCGCCGGGCCCAAACTCGAGTTGCCGCTGCGGCGCATCCGCTACGACGACGCGCTGGCGCGCTACGGCACCGACCGCCCCGACCTGCGCTTCGGGCTCGAGCTGGTCGAGCTCACCGACTTGCTTGCCGAGACCGAGTTCAAGGTCTTCCGCGGGGTGATCGAAGGCGGCGGCGTGATCAAGGGGATCAACGCCGGCGCGCGCGAGGTGCCGCGCTCGATCCTCGACGGCTATATCGCCCGCGCCCAGGAGTTGGGCGCCAAGGGCCTGGTTTGGGCGTTTCGCGAGGGCGAGGGCTGGCGTTCGCCCACTGCCAAGTTCCTTTCGGCCGAGGAGCTCACTGCTTTAAACGAGCGCTTTGGGGCCGAGGAGGGCGACCTGCTGCTGGTAGTCGCCGATCAACCCGGCACGGCGAACTCGGTGCTCGATGGGCTGCGGCGCGATCTCGGGCAGCAATTTGAGCTCATCGATCCCACCGCCGAGGCATTTTGTTGGGTCGTCGACTGGCCGATGTTCGGGTTCAACGCCGACGAGAAGCGCTGGGACCCGCTTCATCATCCGTTCACCGCACCTGCAGGAGAGTTCGATCCCGAGAACCCCGGCTCAGCACGCGCCCTCGCCTACGACGTTGTCTGGAACGGCCAGGAGCTAGGCGGTGGCTCGATCCGCATATCCGACCCGGTCGTGCAGGAGCAGGCGCTGAGTGTGATCGGCATCGACGCGGGTGAGGCTAAGGATCGCTTTGGCTTCTTGCTCGAGGCGCTTCGCTTCGGCGCGCCGCCGCACGGCGGCATCGCCTACGGCATCGACCGCATCGTCCAGCGCTTGATCCGCGCCGACTCGATCCGCGACGTCATCGCCTTCCCCAAAACCGCATCGGGCGCCGACCCGCTCACCGGAGCGCCGGCACCAGTCGACGAGCGCCAGCTTCGCGATCTCGGCCTGTCGCTGCGGCGCGCGCCCTGAGCAAATCCGCGCAACAGCGGTGCCATAACGCGCTTTTCGGCCCTGCGCCGCTCAAGCTCTCGGCCCGTGAGGCCGACATGAGGACTAGTCCTTCGTTGATAACCTCGTGGAAGGCTCGAGCTTGTACGCCAGCCGTTCAAATTGTGAACCAACACAATCGCCTTGGGAGCCATCGTCCGGTAGCGCGCTGGTCGTAGCGCCGGCAGGCACCCACCTGTTCAACCAGGTTCGCAGGCAGAGCGGTAACGGCAAGCTGGTGCCTACTGTTCTCAGTCGCGGGGCGCTGCGGTGAGAAAGGCGCTGAACGAGAACCCGCTTGTCCAGGCCGCCGCGATCGGTGTACTGGCGCTTGTAGTCGGTTTCCTCCTGATCACCCGGATGAGCGGTGGCCCCGACGCCGCCGCCGACCCCGTGGCAACGACCGAGCCTGCCACAGGCGCTGTCGCCGACCCCGCGGCAGCCGTACCTGCGCCGGCCGATGCCGTGCCGACCGGCCCTGCTTCCGTCGCTGACGCCGTGCCAGCTGATCCCACTATGGCGCCATCAGCCGACTGCATTGGCCTTCAAGGCGGGACCCGGACTGCCCAAGGCCGTAGTCGAAGCCTACGACGACGGCAAGGTCATCGTCTTGCTCGTGATTCGAAATAGCGGCATCACCGACAGAAGGGTCGAGACGATTGTCGAATCGCTTCGTGGCCGCAGCGCTCTTGGTGTTTTCACGACGCGGGCGGCCGAGATCTTCAACTACTCGCGCATCACCCAGGGCGTCGAGGTTACGCGCGTCCCCGCTCTTGTCGTCGTCCAGCCGAGGAAGCTCAGCGCAGGACAGCTACCGTCGGCATCGGTGAGCTACGGCTTTCGCGGCGTCGCGAGCGTCAACCAGGCGATCGAAGACGCACTTTACGCCGGGCGTTCAGACCTACCCTTCTACCCCAAGTAAGAGCCCTAGGCCACTACCCTAGGCCGAGCCTTCGAGCTGCTCATAGTGGCCGTCGGCTGGTTATGGACACTGAGGCATTCGAGCTCTACCTGGGCGATTTCAGTCGGCGCGCCGCACCTTTTGCCGGCGGCTTCGACGGCGCCGCCGGCGGCAGGATCTGCGGCGATCTGATTCGGATCTCACTCGATCCCGGCGTTGAGGGTCCCAAGCACGCCGAAGCAGCCGAGCCCGGCGAACACGGCGGAAGAATCAAGCGTGCGAGCTTCGCCGCCGAGGGCTGCGCCGCGGCTCGCGCCGCAGGCGCCGCAACGGCCGAGCTCGCCGAGGGTGCGACCGTACTCGAGCTGGCGGCGACCGGGGCGAGCGAGATCTCGGCTGCGCTTGGTGGCCTCGGCCCGCAGGGCGCTCACGCCGCCGAGCTCGCTGCCGACGCCCTGCACCGTGCCCTCGCCGGCCTGGCGGGATCGGAGCATCAGCTAGCCGCGGCGCCGCGAAACGGCGAGCGCGTGCTCGTCGCCATGAGTGGCGGTGTGGACTCGACCGTGGCCGCGATCCGCGAGCGCGAGCGTGGGGCGGAAGTGGTCGCTGTGACCTTGAAGTTGTGGGCCGATCTGCGCACCGACGCCGAGAAGAGCTGTTGCTCGCCGCTGGCCGTGCTCGGCGCCCGCGCGATCGCGCGCTCGCTCGACATCCCACATCTCACGCTCGATCTCGAGGAAGCCTTTCGCGCCGGGGTGGTCGACGGCTTCGTCGCCGGCTATCGCGCCGGGCGCACGCCCAACCCCTGCGTCGTCTGTAACGGCGAGCTGCGTATCGACGCGATGCTCGACCTTGCCCGCCGCCTCGGCTGCTCGAACCTCGCCACCGGCCACTACGCACGAGTTACAGACGACGGCGAGGGCCCATTGCTGTCGGCCGCAGCCGATCCCGCCAAGGATCAGACCTACATGCTCGCCGGGCTGGCCCCGGGTTCGCTGGCTCGGCTTCGCTTCCCACTCTCCGAGATGACCAAGCCCGAGGTTCGCGAGGTCGCCGCCACGGCCGGCCTCGACGTCGCGCGCAAGGCCGAAAGTCAGGACCTCTGCTTTCTCGCCGGCGAGGGTAAACGCTCGTTCTTGGCCCGCCACGGTGAGATTGCCGATCGCGAGGGCGAGATCGTCGACGGCGCCGGACAGGTGCTCGGTCGCCATAGCGGCCATCATGCGTTTACCGTTGGCCAACGTCGCGGCATCGGTGTCGCGTCGCACGAGCCGCTCTACGTGCTCGAGACCGACGCACAGAGCAATCGCGTCGTCGTCGGCTCGCGCCAGCAGCTCGCGCGGACCACCGTCCGGGTCCGCGGCGCGACCCTTCACCGCGGCGGGCATCGCGTCGACGCAGTACGCCTTCGCTACCACTCGCGCGCCCTTGCCTGCGAGCTCGCGCAAGTGCCAGCCGGCGAGCACGACGAGCTCAGCCTCGAGCTCGGCGAGCCGGCCTACGGCGTCGCCCCCGGGCAAACCGCGTGCCTGTTGTCAGGCGACTTGGTCGTCGGCCGGGCCACGATCGCGTGAGCGCTCCGCGGATCGAATTCCTTTGGTGGGAGGGATGTGCATCCCATCGGCAGGCTTTGGCCGAGCTTCAGGCCGAGCTCGAGGCCGTCGGCCTCGACCCTAAATCGGTCGAGGAGATCGAGATCGAGAATGACGGTGATGCCGAGGCCATGCTTTTCGTGGGCTCGCCGACGATCAGGATCGATGGCAAGGATGTGGCCGACGCGGGTGACGATCAGCCCGCACTAACCTGTCGCGCGTACCGGCTTCGTGACGGGCGGATCTCACCGTTGCCCGACCGAGCCGATCTCCGCGTGGCTCTTGGCGCGGCAATGACGGCAAGGAATGGCGACTGAGATGGGACGTGCGAAGGCGACGATGGTGGGCGAGGTGGCACCTACCTTGGAGTTGCCGGATACGAGCGGCGCGGTTAGAAGACTGCCCGCTCCCGGTGAGGCGACGGCGACAGTCGTGGTCTGGACCTGCAACCACTGTCCCTACGCACTTGCTTGGCACGACAGAATCGTCGCCGTGGCCCACGATTACGAAGCGCGCGGAGTTCGCTTCCTCGCGGTCAACTCCAATGACGCCCAGCGCTACCCCCGCGACTCGCTGGCCGCAATGCGCGAGCGCGTCGATGCGGAGGACTGGCCCTTTCCGTACCTCCACGACGAAAGCCAAGCTGCGGCGCGGGCATGGCAGGCGCAGGTAACTCCGCAGTTGTACGTCGTCGACGATCAGCGTCGAATCCGCTACGAGGGTGCACCCGACGGCGACCACATGGCGCCCGCCGAGAACGCGGCGTGGCTGCGGGCGGCCCTCGATTCGCTGCTGTCGGGCGAGGATCCGGCCCGTCCCGCGACCGACCCGGTGGGCTGCTCGGTCAAGTGGAAGTGATTGCTTGCGGCGCGGCAGATTCCCGCCGACAGTCGAGTTCCTGCTCCCAGGCCCAAGAACTCGACGCCCGCTGAGATGCGGGCCGCGCACCTAAACTCACGCCGATGCGCTCCGACGAGATCCGCGAGACATTCCTCAGCTTCTTCGAGGAGCGCGGTCACCTGCGCGTACCCTCGTCTTCCCTGGTCCCGGCGCCCGACGACGCCTCGACCCTGCTCACAGTCGCCGGCATGCAGCAGTTCAAGCCCTACTTCGAGGGCCGCGAGCAGCCTCCGCAGCAGCGCCTGACCTCTTCGCAGAAGACCTTTCGGACCGTCGACATCGAGGTCGTCGGCACAACCAAGCGCCATCTCACCTTCTTCGAGATGCTCGGCAACTTCTCTGTCGGCGACTACTTCAAGGCCGAGTCGATGCGTTTTGGCTGGGAGCTATCGACGAGCCAGTCGGGGTTCGGCTTCGACCCCGAGCTGATCTGGGTGACCGTGTTCGCGGGTGACGAGAAGCTCGGTCTCGGGCCCGACGAGGAGTCGATTGAGATCTGGCGCGCGATCGGCGTCCCTGCCGAGCGGATCATGCGCCTGCCCGCGTCGGAGAACTTCTGGCAGGGCGGAGCGACGGGCCCGTGCGGGCCGTGCTCAGAGATGTACATCGATCGCGGCCGTGACTTCGGCTCGGACGAGCTTCGCCCTGGCGACGACACCGATCGCTACCTCGAGTACTGGAACCACGTCTTCATGGCCTACGCCCTGCACGCCGACGGCTCGCTCACCGACCTGCCGCAACGCAACATCGACACCGGCCTCGGTCTCGAGCGCATGGCCGTGATCCAGCAGGGCGTCGATTCGGTCTTCGACACCGATGCGTTCGCGCCGCTGATCGCGCTCGCCGAAAAGGCTTCGGGACACGCCTACGGCTCCGATCCGAAGCTGACGCGGGCGATGCGGATCATCGCCGACCACACCCGCGGCTCGGTCAACCTGATCGCCGACGGAGTCGTTCCCTCGAACGAAGACCGCGGCTACGTCTTGCGAAGGATCATGCGCCGCGCGATCCAGCAAGGCCGGGTGCTAGGGCTCGAGCCACCCTTCTTCGGGCGCTTCGCCGAGCAGGTGATCGCGCTGATGGCCGGTGCCTATCCACGCATCGAGGCCGAGCGGGCGACGATTGAGCGCTGGATCGGTGACGAGGAGGAGAGCTTCGGCCGCACGCTCGATCGCGGCACCGAGTTGGTGGCGAAGCTGATCGCCGAGGCAAAGCAGGCGAGCAGCTCGTGGATCGATGCCGCTGCTGCCTTTCAGCTACACGACACCTACGGCTTTCCCTACGACCTGACCAAGGAGCTGCTCGCCGAAGAAGGCCTTGCCGTCGACGACCAGGGCTTCGAGGAGTTGATGGAGGCTCAGCGCACGAGAGCACGAAGCGGATCGGGCTCGGGCGACGACGAAGGCCACGGCGCGGTGATCGCCTTCGTCATCAACTCGCCGTCGACCGAGTTCGTCGGCTTCGAGGAGCTCGAGACCCGTACCAGCGTCGCCGCTGTCGCGGCGGCGGCCAACGGTGCGACCTTGGTCAAGCTCGAACAGAGCCCGTTTTATGCCGAGGGCGGTGGCCAGGTTGCCGATTCGGGCGTCGTCGTGGGTGGCGGGGTGGAGGCGCGGGTGGAGGACGTCTACCGCGTTGGCGACGACCAAACCCTCAAGGTCCGATCGTCGAGTTCGGCTTCGGGCGAGGACGGTTCGCTTGCGGTGGGGACGCAGGTTGAGGCCAGGGTCGACCACGCCGCTCGCCACGCGACGATGCGAAACCACACCGCGACGCACCTGTTGCACGCAGCCCTGCGTCAACGGCTCGGGACCCATGTGCGCCAGGCGGGCTCGGCGGTGCGCCCAGACAAGCTTCGCTTCGACTTCACCCACGGCGCGCCGCTCGCCCCCGAGGAGCTGCGCGACGTCGAGGACCGCGTCAACGAATGGATCAAGGCGAGCCGTGGAGTGCGGGCGATGCAGATGCAGCGAAGCGAAGCCGAGGCGCTGGGGGCGATGGCGCTGTTCGGAGAGAAATACGGCGAGTGGGTGCGCATGGTCGAGGTCGACGATGTCTCGCGCGAGCTCTGCGGCGGCACCCACGTCGCCAACACGGCCGAGGTCGGGATCGTCGCCGTTGTCTCAGAGGGCTCCAGCGCCGCAAACGTGCGCCGGATCGAGGCGATCACCGGCCCCGCCGCGATTGACTGGTTTCGCACTCGCAGCGACGAGCTCGACGAGACTGCGCGCCTGCTCGGCTCTCCTCGCGACGCCGTCGGCGCCGCGCGCCGTGCCGCGGAGCGCCTGGCTGAGCTCGAGCGCACGGTCGAGTCGCTGCGCCGAGAGGAGGCCGGGGTGGCGGCCGATCGCCTCGGCGACGAGGGCGAAGTGATCTCCGGGATTAGAGTGATCGTCGGTGAGGGGGAGGGCGCCGACCAGCGCATCCTGCTCGAGCTTGCCGACCGGATCAAGCAGCGCGCCGAGGATGCGGCAGTGGTGCTCGGAGGTGTGGGGGATGGAAAGGTCGCGCTGGTCGCGGTGCTCAGCGCGAGCGCGGTCGAGCGCGGTCTTTCTGCGGCCGACCTGATCCGCGAGGCGGCCGCGGTCGTCGGCGGCGGTGGCGGCGGACGCCCGGATGCCGCCCAGGCCGGTGGCAAGCAGCCCGAAAAGCTCAGCGAAGCGCTGGAAACGGCACGCGAGTCGATTCGCCGCTCGCTCACCAAATAGGATCTCGCGATGCGGGTGCTGGCGATCGATCACGGCGACGCGCGCGCGGGTACGGCGATCTGCGACCCGAGCGGGACGATCGTGCGTCCGCTGGGGCTGATCTCGCCGCCGGAGCCGAGCGTGGCCGCGCGCATCGCAGCCGATGAGGGCGCCGAGACGATCGTCGTCGGCCTGCCGGTATCGCTCGACGGGAGTGAGCGCGAGCAAGCTGTCGCCGCCCGCGCCTTCGCCGCCGAAGTCGCGGCGTTGACCGAGATTCCGGTTGAGACCTATGACGAACGTTTGACGACGCGCATGGCCGCACAATCGGCACGTTCGGGAGCAACCGCCCCGCCCGACGCGATCGCTGCTGCGCATCTGCTCGAGAGCTACCTAATCGCGCTCGGATCTCGTGCATCACGGGAGAGCGGATGAGCGACGACTACGACTGGGAGGACCCCTTCGCCGACGACGAGGAGGCGGCTGAGCGCTCCCGCCGGCGTGCAGAGCGCGAGGCCAGGCGCCATGGCCAGCAATCCTCGCTCGGCGAAAAGGTGAGAGCCGAGCAGGCTGGAACTCCTGCCGACGTGCCACTTTTGGAACCGGAGACCGGAACCCACGCCGCGGCGCTCCCGGATTCCCCGGGAAATGAGGGAGCGAGCGAGCGGCCTGCGACCGGTGAGAGCGCCGCTGTTGATACCCAGGGTGCGCCCGCGGCAAGCGCTCCGCCGACGGGAGAGCAGGCCGTGGCCGCTTCTGCGCGCCAGCACACTGGAAGTCACGGGGCCGTCGCGCCGGGCGCGCTTTGGGCCCGGCGCCTGCTCGGCATCGTCGTCTTGCTCTCGGCGATCGCCGTTGTGGTCGTCGTCGCGAGAGCGATCGGTGACCTGGTTGGCGGCAAGGACGAGCCGGCCGCGCCGGTCGCCGAGCTCGAGTTTCGCGAACTGACGATTCCCGAGGGCCTCGACCGCCGCCAGGTCGCGGACCTGACCAAGGAGGAAGAGCTCAAAGGCGACTACCTCGAGGCGACCAAGGCAAAGGTGAATTACAGGGGCTTCGACCTCGGCAAGTATGGCGCCGGCGACGCGGACAGTCTTGAAGGGTTTCTCTTCCCGGCCCTCTACGAGCTGCCGAAGAAGGCGACGGTGAGGGACCTGATCAGCCGACAGCTCACGGCGCTCGAGGACAACCTCGCCGGGGTTGACATGAAATTCGCGAAATCGAAGAACCTCAACGTGTACGACGTGCTCAAGATCGCCTCGATGGTCGAGCGCGAAATCCAGGCGCCCGAAGAACGAGACCTCGCCGCGGCGGTGATCTACAACCGGCTCAAGGCGGGGACGCCACTGGGTATCGACGCGACGATCCGCTATGAGGACCAAAACTACACCGAGCAACTGACCGAGAGCCGCCTCGCCGAGCCGACCCCATACAACACACGAATCAACACCGGCCTGCCGCCGACACCGATCGGCAATCCCGGCCTCGCCTCGATCAAAGCCGCCGCGCACCCGGCCAAGTCCGACGCCTTCTACTTCGTCGTCAAGCCCGGCACATGCGGCGAGCACGTCTTCGTCGAGACCGAGGAGGAGTTCCTTGCCGCTGAGGCCGAGTACCAGGCGGCGCTGCAAGAACAGGGCGGTTCGCCCACCGAGTGCTGAGCTCCAGCGGCTACTACACCTAGCATCCGCCCGGTGCCGCGTCTCGCCGTCCTCGGCCAACCCGTCTCGCATTCGCGCTCCCCAGCGATGCATACGGCCGCGCTCGCCGAGCTCGGCTTGGCGCACGAATGGAGTTATGAGGCGATCGAGGTCAGTGCCCAGGACTTCGATGCCCGAATCACATCGCTGCCCGGCGAGGGCTTTGCCGGCGTCAATGTCACAGTTCCACACAAGCTCGCCGCGCTCGCGCTCGCCGACAGCGCCTCCGCCGCAGCGACCGAGATTGGCGCCGCGAACACGCTCATTTTCAATAGTGGGAAGGTCGAAGCCGAGAACACCGACGCCACAGGCTTGATCGAGTCGCTGCCGGAGACGCCGGCGGGCAAGCGTGCGCTCGTGTTCGGCGCCGGAGGATCGGCTCGTGCTTGCGTTTGGGCCCTAACCCAAGCCAGAGCCGAGGTGGTGATCTGGAACCGCACCCAGTTCAAGGCTGAGCAGCTCGCGTGGGAATTCGGCGCGGGCGTCACGCACGCCGCAGCCCCCGACGATCTGCTTGCAATTGTCGACTTCGACCTGCTCGTCAATGCCACCACTCTCGGTTTCGCGGACGCAAATCCGCGTGCACAAATGCCTGGCGCGGCGCCTGGCGCGTTAAAGGCGCTGCCGATCGATGCCGATGCGATCTCTGAAAGACACGTCGTGGTGGATCTGGTTTATGGGTCTGTCCCGACGCCGCTCACTTCGGCGGCGCGACGCCGGGGGGCGTGCGTCGTCGACGGGCTCGAGATCTTGGTTCGCCAAGGAGCCGCGGCGCTGCGGATGTGGACCGGCCTCGAGCCTCCGCTCGAGACGATGCGCCAAGCGGCCCGGGGCAACTAGAAAGAGCGACAACAGCAAATGTCAACCGAGCAGCGCCCAGGCCACCTGAGACCAGTGCCGACCGAAGGCGGCGAGGCGACGGCACGTGCGCAGGAGCCTCCTGTCACCGGCACACCAGACCTCACGCCCCCGACCGGCCGCGGCACCTCGTCGATGTTCCTCACCGACGTCGTCGCGCTCGGCTACAACAGCCGCGACCGGCCTCAACTGCAAGGTCGCTGTCGCGCCTGCCGACGACGTCGACGCCCTCATCCGTCGGCTCACACCTTCGAGACCGCCGTAACCGACGCGATCGACGACGAGGACGAGCCTGAGCTCGGCGACGTCTCCGAGCTGCGCGAGTCCGCCGGCGACGCGCCGGTGATCAAGCTCGTTTACTCGATTCTCGGACAAGCAGTTTCCGAAGGCGCATCCGACATCCACTTCGAGGCCGGCGAGGACTCTACGACAACGTTCGTTAGCCGGCCGGCCTTGCGTTCCTTTTCGACCTCTCCTCGTACTCGCAATCGGGCCGAATGACTCGCCGGTAGCGCTCCGTCCGCCGAGCCTATCCTTAACTTGTGCGCAGGGGAGAGCAGGAACCGCGCGCCGAGCCTGGCCAGCGCTTTAGGTCGTTGGCCGACCGCTTCGAGCGCGAGCTCGAGGAGCGCGTCGACGTCGAGCGCGAGCGCGAGCTCGAGCGCAACGAGCAGTCGTCGGTGGAGGCCACTTCCGGGCCACACATCAAGCGAACGATCTTCTGGCTTTCGATCACGGGCATCTCGCTCTACCTCGTCGCTCCGAGCCTGCTCGACGTGCTCAGCTCGTGGAAGAACCTGGAGGACATCGACTGGTGGTGGTTCCCGGCGATGGCGGTGCTGCAAACAGCGTCACTCGCCTGCCTTTGGGTCGTGCAGCGCGCGGCTTTGCGCGAGGCGGAGCTACCGAACGTGATCGAGTCGCAGCTCGCGGGCAACGCCCTTGCCAAGATCGCTCCCGGTGGCGGGGCCCTCGGCGGCGCGCTTCAATATCGAATGCTCGTTGAGGCGGGCCTGCCGAAGGCCCCGACTGCGGCCGGGATCACCGCCAGCAACCTGCTGATCTTCGTAGTCGTCCTGGCACTGCCGGTGCTCGTCCTGCCGTCGCTGCTCGGCGGGGCTGTGAACCGCGACCTGCTCGAGGCGACGATCATCGGCGCGATCGCGTTCGGGGTGCTGGCGGCGGTTGGCGTCGTCCTGCTTGCCTACGACGGCCCGCTCGCATACGTCGGGCGCGCTGTGCAAGCCATTCGCAACCGCATTCGCCGCAGCTCCGAGCCGCTGCGAACGGTCCCTGGGCGACTTGTGCGAGAGCGCGACCGCCTGCTGGCGACTCTTGGTCCCAACTGGCGCGTCGCGATGCTAGCCACGGTCGGCCGCTGGGCCTTCGACTACGCGACGTTGCTGGCGGCCCTCGCCGCCGTCGGCTCGACGCCACGCCCGGCGCTGGTGCTGCTCGCCTTTTGCGCCGCGCAGGTGCTGGCCCAGGTGCCGATCACTCCTGGCGGCCTCGGCTTCGTCGAAGCGGGCTTGACCGCGACACTGGCTTTGGCGGGGGTCAGCGCCGGTAACGCCGTGCTTGCGACCTTCGCGTATCGACTCTTCAACTATTGGCTGCAGCTACCTGCCGGGCTGGTCGGATACGTGCTGCATCGGCGGCGATTCGCGACCAACTCGAACAGTGCGACGTGAGCGCTAAGGCAGCCTTACTCGACGTCGATCGAGCCGATTCGCCGACCCTCGCCGCCATCGGTCTCGATCACCTCAACAGGGTACTTGCCGGTATCGAGCAGATAGAGGTTGAAGCGCGCGGCGAGCTCCGGATCCGTGTCCTCGAGCTCGTCGAGGGCGGGAATCGCCACCTGGGCCGGGCGTGGCGAGGTAACTACCAGCTCGAGCAGGTCGCCGGCCTGCGCTTTGATCCGCGTCGGCTTCCTGGTCGCGACGTCGATGCTGCGCGAGAGCAAGCCCCCCGAGGGCAGCTCGGAGGTCGAGGTCGACGTCGTCGTGGTGCTCGACTCGTCGCGCTGACGCTCTTCGACAGGCACCAGTGCCGCGGCGACACTCGAGAGTACGAGTAGCACCAACATGACGAGGATCAAGCGCCGCGCGGCCACCGCCCCAGCTTAGAACCCATCCGAACGTCCAGTCTGAAGCCAGCTATTCATAGCCGGTTGCACGAGGGGCAACGGAGCTCCGCCTCCGGGTGCCTCGACAACCACTCCGACGTCGTCGAGGTGAGTATGAGAGATGCCGGTGAGAGTGACGTTGACGTCAGTGATCTCACAGACCATGCCTGTAACCGGGATCGTCGACGGATACGGGATCGCCGGAACCTCATCGTTGATCTGGATCGCCGTGGCGTTGGAAAAAGTGGCCGCGAATGCAGATGAAGCCAGCGAGAGACTGGCGACGGTTGCTGTAGCAAGGACGCAGAAACGGGTCGAAACCTTCACCCCCCTAACTTCGGCGTGGCTCACCAGTTCTAAAGCCTCCTGGACGCTTTACCTGCGACGCTCGTCAGCCGCGAAAGTACTCGCCCAGGTACCAGTCGACGATCTCATCGCCGAACCAGAGGCCGATCAGCCCGCCGAATGCGAGGAACGGACCGAACGCAATCGCCCGCTTGCGAGCCGCCGAGCCGTGACGAGCGATCAGCGCCACACCGACCACTGCGCCGACGAAAAAGCCGGTTACCACCGCCGGCCCCACCGCCCGGCCGAGGTATAGGCCCATCATCGCCACCAGCTTCGCGTCTCCCATGCCCATCCCTCGCGGGTAGGCGAGGACCACGAGGAAGAGCAAGCCGCCGGCCGCGATCGCGGCGATTGTCCGCTGATCGAGGCTCGACGCATCCGTGGCCACAACGATCGCAATCGCCACGATCGACCCGGCGAGCACGATCGCGTTCGGTATGACCCTGAGCTCGAGGTCGGTCAGGGTGATTGCCACCAGGAGCGTGCAGAAGATCAGTCCGAGCACCAGATTTGCGACATCCTCGTCGCCGAGGCTCAAGTAGGTCACCGCATACAGCACACCCAGACCCAGTTCGGTGAGCGGATAACGAGCCGGGATTGGCTCGCCGCACGAGCGGCATCGACCCCGCAGCACCACCCACGACACGATCGGGACGTTGTCGCGGGCGCTGATGTGCGCACCGCACTCAGGGCACCGCGAGCGACCGGCGATGAACTGCTCACCTCGCGGCAAACGGTGAGCGACGACGCTGACGAAACTGCCGATGAGCGCACCGGCGACAAAGAGGATCGCGACGAGCGCTGGCATTGCCCGATTCTTGTTCGACGCCGAGACGGCCGCGCCTGCTGACCGCTCCTAGTCGGGTGCCGTTGGCTTGGTCGTCGAGTAGACCTGAAGCACGCTCTCGAAGTTGGGATGGTCGTAGCGAAACTGGAGCGCCTCCCCTGGAGTGCCGGCGGCATCCACAGCAATCGCAAGGCCTAGATAGTCTGTCGCCCGGCTCCAAGCGAAGTTCTTCGAACGTGAGCGGAATCTGGTACGGCGCCCCCCAGCTTGACGCCGAGTTCCAGTCGTCGGCTCCAGACGTGTAGACATCCCGAGCGCCAGGTTCCGGCGCTCCAATACCGGCTCAAGCTGCTTGACACGAACCTCGTCGAGATCTCCGATCCAGGCGACGAGTAGCGCACCGCGCGAACCCGCCCGGCCAAGCCATAGGGACTCGCGCGGCCGCCCCGCAATAGCCTAGGAGCCAACTGTGACACGGCTTCGCTTCACCACCGCCGGCGAGTCGCACGGGCCGGGGCTCGTCGCGATCGTTGAAGGGCTGCCCGCAGGGCTCGAGCTCAACCGCGAGCGCATCGACCTCGAGATGGCTCGCCGCCAGCTTGGCCACGGGCGCGGGGGGCGCATGCGAATCGAAACGGATGCGGTCGAGGTGCGCTCTGGGACCCGCCACGGACAGACGCTAGGCAGCCCGGTTGCGCTGTTGGTTGCAAATCGCGACTACGCCAACTGGGAGGAGCGGATGAACCCCTGGCCGGTCGAAGCGCAAGTCGCTGAGTCGCACCTGCCGCGACCGGGCCACGCCGACCTCGTCGGCGCTCAAAAATACGGCTTCTCGGACGTCCGCAACGTGCTCGAGCGCGCCAGCGCTCGCGAAACCGCCGCCCGCGTCGCCGCGGGAGCGCTGGCGAAGGAGTTCCTGCGCGCGCTGGGCGTCAGTATCCACAGCCACGTGCTGCGAATCGCCTCGGTGGCGGCGCCGGAGGGCAACGTGCTTACGCCCGAGGACTTTGCCGACGTTGACGATTCACCGGTTCGCTGCCTCGATCCCGAGGCCGAGCGGCTGATGGTCGCCGAGATCGACCGTCTGCGCAAGGAAAACGAGAGCCTCGGCGGCATCTTCGAGGTGCGGGCTTTCGGCCTCATCCCAGGGCTCGGCTCCTACGTCGCCTGGGATTCAAAGCTCGATGGCCGCCTCGCCCACGCAGTCGTCTCGATCCAGGCGGTCAAGGGCGTTTCCGTCGGCGAGGCCTGGGAAGTCGCCGCCTCACCGGGCTCGGAATCTCATGACGAGATCTTCTGGTCTGAGCATCAGGGCTACTTTCGCGAGACCAACCGCGCCGGCGGCGTCGAGGGCGGCATGTCCAACGGCGAGCCGCTCGTTGTTCGGGCTGCCTTGAAGCCGATCTCGACCTTGACCAAGCCGCTGCGCTCGGTCGACACCGAGACCAAGGAGCCGGCGCAGGCGATGCGCGAGCGCACCGATTCGACAGTAGTGCCGGCTGCGGGCGTCGTCGCTGAGGCGATGGTTGCGCTCGTGCTCGCCGACTGTTACCGGGAGAAATTTGGCGGCGATCACATCGACGACGTTCTCGCCGCCGTCGAGGCATATCGGGAGCGGATCGATTGGCGCCGGTGAGGACACCGAAGTCGCCGCCTGGCCGCAGATCCCTCGTTTTCATCGGCTTCATGGGCGCGGGCAAGTCGAAGGCGGCGCGCGCTGCGGCGAACACGGATGGGGGAGAGGCGCTCGACACCGACACCCTGCTCGAGGCGGACCTCGGCACCTCGATCGCCGAGTTCTTCGAACGTGAGGGAGAGGCCGAGTTTCGCCGTCGCGAGGAGGCGCTCGTATGCCGGGTGCTCGATCAAGCTGATGGCGCCACGATCGCTCTCGGGGGCGGCAGCGTCGTCTCCCAACGCGTTCGCGACTCGCTTTCAGATCACATCAGCGTCTGGCTCGACATCGAGCCCGACGAGGCCTGGGGGCGAGTTGAGCATTCGGAGCGTCCGCTGGCCGCAGACCGGGCGCGCTTCGACGCGCTTCATGCCGAGCGCACGCCGCTTTACGAAGCGGTTGCCGACGCGGTCGTGCCGGCTCGCCGCGAAATCGTGGCGCATGCGCGTGAGGCGCTGCATGCGCTGCGCGGACTACCGGCGGGAACGCGCATGGCCTGGGGCCACAGCTCCTCGGGCGAGTACCCGGCGTTCGTCGGGCGAGGCCTGCTCGGCTCGAATTACTGGCCGGCCCAGGGCCGGCGCTTTCTAGTCACCGACACGCTCGTCGGCGACCTCTACGCCAAGGCGCTCGGGGAAGTATCGGGCGAGGTATCGGTTGCGCCAGGGGAGCAGAGCAAGACCCTGTCGGAAACCGAGCGCGTGCTGCGCGAGCTGGCGACGCTGGGGATGACGCGCTCCGATCATGTCGCCGCCCTCGGCGGCGGCGTAGTCGGCGACCTCGCTGGCTTTTGCGCCGCGACTTACCAGCGCGGGGTTGGCGTCGTGCAAGTGCCGACGACCCTGGTCGGACAGGTCGACTCCGCCTACGGCGGCAAGACCGGCGTTGATCTGCCCGAGGCAAAGAATTACGTCGGTGCCTACCACCTCCCCGAAGCCGTGTTCGCCGACACCGCGACTTTGCCGACCTTGCCCCCGGGCGACCTCGCGGCGGGCTTCGTCGAGGTCGTGAAGACGGCGTTGATCGCCGGCGGTGCGCTGTGGGAGCGTGTGCGTGCGATCGAGACGATCGACCCTCGCGCGCTCGACGAGGTCATTTTCGCCTGTGCTCGCACCAAGCTCAATGTCGTCGCCGCCGACGAGCGCGATGCCGGCAAGCGCGCCGTTCTCAACCTGGGCCATACGGTCGGCCACGCGATCGAGTCGGCTAGTGCCTACCGACGCTACCGCCACGGCGAGGCCATTGGGCTCGGGTTGCTGGCGACGCTGCGCCTCTCGGAGGCGGCTGAACTTCGCGACGAGGTGATCGAGATCCTCGCGCGCCACGGCCTGCCCATACAGATCGATGAGTCGATCGAGATTGATGCCGTGCTGACGGCGATCGGGCGGGACAAAAAGCGAACCAGCGAGGGCATCGGCTTCGTCTTGCTCGAGCGCCCAGGAGAGCCCGTCACAGGACGGCTGGTCGAGCCGGATAGGGTGCGCGAGGCGGTGAGGGAGCTTTATGGAGAGCGGTGAGGTCGGCGAGCGCAGTGTCGCGCGCACGGCGAGCAATCGCGTTGCGATCTTGCACGGGGTCAACCTCAACATGCTCGGTCGGCGCGACTCCAAGCACTACGGCGATCTGACCTTGGATGAGCTCGAGCGAAAGATCAGGGCATTTGCCGGCGAGCTCGGTCTCCAAGTTCGACTTTTCGACACAAACAGCGAGACCGAGTTCGTCGAGTACCTGCACCGGATGCACGAGCTCGCCGATGCGGTGATTCTCAACCCGGGCGCCTGGACGCACTACAGCTACGCGATTCGCGACGCGCTCGAGATCGCAGCGATGCCCGCCGTCGAGGTGCATCTGTCCGACGTCGATAAGCGCGAAGCCTGGCGCCACGTTTCGGTGCTCGACGGCCTCGTCGTGGGGCGGGTGACAGGCAAGGGCGCCGACGGCTACCGCGACGCACTGGAAATGCTCAAACAGGAACTGGAGGCGTAGTGGGCGCGCCGCGCGCCGAACGCCTTGCAGAGCTCGTCGCCGCCGAGGGACTCGACCAGCTCATCGTCGGCGACCTCGTGCGCCCCGGCGACTCCGGCCTCGACGCAATCTCGAACTCGCGATGGCTCACGGGCTTCACCGGGACGAGCGGCCTTTCGGTGGTAGGTCCCCAGACGCGCCTGTTCATCACCGACTTTCGCTACACCGAGCGCGCCGAACACGAGGTCGAGGAGTCGTTTGACCGGGTGATCGCAAAATCCAAGTTGATGCCCGAGCTCGCCTCGCATCTGGGGGGCCGAGTCGGTTTCGACGATGCGCTCACCAGCGTCGCCAACCTCCACAAGCTCACCGAGGCTGTTGCCGGCGACGTCGAGCTCGTTGCGACGACGGGTCTCGTCGAGCGCCTACGCAGGATCAAAGAAGAAACGGAGGTGGCGTCGATCGCCGAAGCGTCGCGGCTCACCGACGACGCATATGAGTTTGTCCTGGTCGGTGGCCTCGCCGGGCGCACGGAGCGCGACGTCGCAGGGGCGGCCCTCGCCCGCATCCGCGAGCTCGGCGCTGAGCCGTCCTTTCGCGCCATCGTTGCCGCCGGCGCCAACGGCGCCCAGCCGCACGCCGAGCCCTCCGAGCGCGAGATCGCAGCCGGCGAGCTCGTCGTTTGGGACATGGGCGCTCAGCTCGACGGATACTGCTCAGACTGCACCCGCACCTACGCGGCCGGCGAGCCTGGGGACGATGCCCGCGAGGTCTACGAGCTCGTGCGCCGCGCGCAGGCCGAAGCGTTGGAGGCCATCCGTCCGGGTGTCGGCGGGGCGGAGGCCGACGAGGTCGCGCGCGCGATCATTCGCGACGGTGGCCACGGTGCCGAGTTCGGCCACGGTCTCGGCCACGGCGTTGGCCTCGAGGTCCACGAAGGCCCGCGCCTGGGCCAGCGCTCAGATGATGAACTCGCAGCGGGCGACGTGGTCACCGTCGAGCCGGGTGTCTACGTCGCGGGTCGCTTTGGCGTGCGAATCGAGGATCTCGTCGTCGTCACCCCCGACGGCCATCGCAACCTCAGCTCGCTTCCCAAGGAGCTCACGATCGTCTGAGGCCGGCGCATCAAGGCCTAGTTTTTGGGTACGTAGGGTTGCTCGCCTCTTAAGAGCGCCAACTTGATCAACACAGGAGGAACGATGGCCCTGACGGTTTCGAGCGACAGCATCAAGCATGGTGAGCGGGTCGCGGACGAGCATGCGTTCGGCGTGCCTGACGGCAACGGCCAGGCGGCGCCCGAGGGCGGCAACCGCAGCCCGCACCTGAGCTGGTCGGGGCATCCCGACGCCACTGAGTCGTTTGCACTCGTCGTCTTCGACCCCGACGTGCCGGCCGACGCCTCCGACGTCAACCAGGAAGGCAAAACGATTCCCGAGGGCGCGGAACGCACCCACTTCGCCCACTGGCTCGTCGTCGACATCCCCGCCGACGTCACCGAGGTCGCTGCGGGCGCGGGCTCGGAGGAGGTCGTGATCGGCGGTAAAGGGGTTGGCGAGACCTCGTTCGGTGGTGTCAGCGGCGCCAACACGTTCACCGACTTTCTCGCAGGCAACGAGGACATGGAGGGGACCTACGGCCACTACGACGGGCCGTTCCCGCCGTTCAACGACGAACGCCTGCACCACTACCACTTCCGCGTTTACGCGCTCGACACTCCGAGCCTCGGGCTCTCAGGACCGTTCAAGCTCGACGACGTCAACGCAGCGATCGAGGGCCATGTCCTCGACCACGGCGAGATCGTCGGCGAGTACACGCTGTTTGCCGACAAGCTCTGAGATCGATGCAAGACCTCAGCGGGAGAGGTCGAGACCGGGCTCCAGCGACTCAGCGAAACCGGCGACGAGTTCGATTACCTGCTCAAGGTCTTCGAGGTCGACCATCTCTACTGGTGAGTGCATGTAGCGAAGCGGCACGCTGACCAGGCCGGTGGGGATGCCCGAGCGCGAAATCTGAATCGCGTCGGCGTCGGTGCCGGTCCGCCGCCCTGAGCCCTCAATCGTGTGCGCGATGCCGAGACGCTCGGCCGTCTCGCACAGCAGCTCGAAAACCTGGGGCGAGAGCGTCGAGCCGCGGCCGATGGACGGCCCGCTTCCGAGGCCGTGGCTGCCGAGCTCGTTCTCACTCATCCCAGGGGCATCGGTCGCGTGGCAGACGTCGATCGCTACGGCGACGTCCGGCCGTGTCGCAAAGGCGCTGGTGCCCGCGCCGTTGAGCCCGATCTCCTCCTGCACCGAGGCGATCGCGGCCATACGGCCCGTGAGCTTGCCGCGCTCGTGCACACGGCGCAGCGACTCGAGCGCGACGTAGGCGCCGAGGCGGTTGTCCATCGAGCGCGAGACGAGCCGGGAGCCATCGACGGCCTGGGGCTCGGCGGCGATCACGATTGGGTCGCCGATGCGCACGAGTTCGAGCGCGCGATCCTTGTCGCCGGCGCCGATGTCGATATGAAGGCTCTTGAGCTCGACCGCCTTCTTGCGCGCCTCCGAGTCGAGCACGTGGATCGCCTTGCGCCCAGCGACACCGAGCACCGGGCCGTCCTTAGTCTGCACCTCGACGCGCTGGCCGACGAGGATCTGAGCATCCCAACCGCCGATTGCGCCGAAGTAGATGAAACCCTTGTCGTCGATGTGGGTGATCACGAGGCCGATTTCGTCGATATGTCCGACCACGGCCACCAGTGGCGACGCCTCGGCCGCTCCAATCGTCGCAATGGTCGAGCCGATGCCGTCGAATGCGAGCTCGGCGAAGGCGGCGGCCTGCCGCCAAACCGCGGCCGCTGGTTCTTCATAGCCAGACGGGCCGGGGGTCGAGAGAAGGCGGTGCAAGGTGTCGGGAATCTCGCTCATGCGCCAACCCTAGATGAGTCGCCACCACGGTTTCCAGCTCGAACCTGCACGAGCCCCGTGGATTAAGGCCGCAGAACCGGAGGCATGTTCGTCGGACCGCCGACTGCGAGCTGAGTTCGCTGCCGGGACAATCAGTCGTCGCCGAGAAGCTCGCCCAGCGCCGCTCGAAGTTGGCGATAGCGGCGGGCCCCAAGCCGAGCCTCGTACTCATGCTCGATTTCCGAGATCACCCGGCGTGCGGCGAGATAGCCCCTGTGCCCCGGCTCGGTGTAGACGACGAGCTTGGCCCGGCGGTCGCTCGGATCCTCGCGGCGTTCGACGAGGCCGGCCGCCTCGAGTTCGTCGACGGTCTGAGTCAGAGCCTGTCGGGTGAGCCCGGCACGTTGGGCGAGCACGGTGGCGCGGGTGCCGTTTTCGTCGAGGTGGCGTAGGACGGCGTTGTAACGGGGCCGCATGCCCTCGATGCCGGCGCGCTCGAGTCCCGCGACAAGGCTGCTCTCGAAACTAATGAGCGCCTCACGCAGAAGCTGACCAACGTGCGGTCGCGAGTGCGATCGTAAATCTATGTTATCCGTCAAGCTACTTGACAGTCTATTTGATTGCGCATAGCGTAACGGCGCTAAAGGACGCGAGACGACGCCGTGAGCTAGCGCGGCCAACGTTTGCGCAGGCCAGATCATGAGACATCGGCCGACGCGGCGCCTGTAAAGCACGCGTCGCTACGCTCACCACCCTTGATTTCGACGAACCAGTTCAAGAGCGGCACCCACATCGAGGTCGATGGCAGGATCTATCGGATCATGGACTTCCAACACGTCAAGCCGGGTAAGGGCAGCGCTTTCGTGCGTACGAAGCTCAAGCGTGTCGGCGATGGCAACGTAGTCGACAAGACCTTTCGCGCCGGCGAGAAGTTTCGTCCGGTGCGGACCGAAACGAAGAAGATGCAGTACCTCTACGACTCAGGCGAGTCGTCGGTATTCATGGACACCGAGTCCTTTGAGCAGACCGAGCTCGCCAACGACGGGATCGCCGCAGAGATGCGGTGGGTGCTGCCGAACGAGACGGTCGATCTGCTGCTTGTCGACGAACGCCCGACCGGTGTTCAGGTCGATAGCGCGGTTGAGCTCAAGGTGACGCAGACCGACCCTGGCCTCAAAGGCGACACCGCCTCTGGCGGCGGCTCCAAGCTCGCCACCCTGGAGACCGGCGTCGTCGTCCAGGTCCCGCTGTTCGTCAACGAGGGCGATCGCGTCCGCGTCGATACCCGCAGCGGCGAGTACGTTTCGCGCGCCTAGCTCAGGCGCTTTCGCCACACGCGTGACCGGCGCGCTCAATTGCGATTCGTTTGGTTGGCTGGGGAGCTGTCGGGACGATTGTCCGCTGCCGAGTCGCGTGGCGCACCGCGTAGGCTCCAGGAATGCGCCGCTCCGATCAACGCCGTGACGCGGTCTTCGCGCTCTATCAGCGCGATGTCACCGGGCGAACGCTCGTGGAGCTACTGGCGGACGCGAAGCCGTTCACCAAGGAACTCGCCACGGGGACCGACACCCAGATCGAGTCCTTGGACGCCGAGATCGCCAGGCTCTCGCGCGGCTGGGAGCTCGACCGAATTGCCGCGCTCGAGCGCTCGATCATGCGCGTCGCGCTCTTTGAGATGCACCATCGCGACGACATCCCGGTTGAGGTCGCGATCGACGAGGCAGTCAACCTGAGCAAGGAGTTCTGTGGTGCCGATGCACCTGGCTTCGTCAACGGAATCCTCGGATCGGCCGCCCGCGCACTGGAGAGCGCGCCGTCGTGAGTGGCGATCTCGACGCCCTGGCAACAAGGCTTCGCCGGCTCGCGAAGCGGCTGCGCGAGCCCGACCTCGGCGACGAGCAGGCCGCTGCGCTGGCGCGCGAAGCCGCCGATCTGGTCAGTGAGGCCGGCAACGCGGTCGATCGCGCGATTCGCGAGGCCGACTCGCCCGAAGGCTGACGGACCCGCCTTGGCCGACTATCCCGACGACCTTCGGGCGTTGGTCGAGCGGTACCTGGAAGCGCTCGGCTTCTCCGGGCTTGACGCAACGCAGGGTCTCGACGAGGCGATGCGCTACTCGCTGCTTGCCGGGGGCAAGCGGATCCGCCCGGTTCTTTGTCTTGCCGCCGCCCGCGCGCTGGATGAGGATCCGGCCTCGGTGCTGCCGGCCGCCGCCGCGATCGAGCTTATCCACACCTACTCGCTGATTCATGACGACCTCCCGGCGATGGACGATGACGATTTACGGCGTGGCCGCCCGACGTCGCACAAGGCCTACGGCGAAGACGTCGCAATCCTCGCCGGCGATGGGCTCTTCGCTGAGGCCATCCGGCTTTTCGCCGAGCGTCAACACGGCGATCCGGCGCGGGTGCTCGCGGGGTTGGCCGAACTCTGCCGCGCGACCGGCGTGCAGGGGATGGTCGGCGGCCAGTACGTCGACGTGACCGTGGATCAGGCTGCGCCCGGGAGCGCTTTCGAGCGCGCGCCGAAGGAATTCGACGTCACCGCATCCTTCTTGCGCGAGCTCCATGGATTGAAGACCGGTCGCCTGATCTGTGCCAGTGTGCTCGTACCGCTGATCCTTGTCGGGCTATCCGAGAACGAGATGGCGCCGTTTCGCGATTTCGCCGACGAGCTCGGCGTCCTCTTTCAGATCGTCGACGACATTCTCGACGTCACCGGGTCCGACGCCCAGCTGGGAAAGCCGCAAGGCTCCGATGAGCGCCACGGCAAGCTCACCTACGTCAGTCTCTACGGCCTCGACCGTGCGCGTGAGCTGGCGGCCGAATCGCATAGCAACGCACGCGAGGCTCTGGCGCGGATCGAACGCAATACGGTCGACCTCGAGATGGTTGCCGACTTCATCCACACCCGCGACGCGTGAGTTGACCGTGAGAATCGCCCCGGCAGGTCGTGTCCGCTGTCGACCTGTGCATCCAGGTCCCAATCTACGAGCGGCGCGCGGCGGCCTGCGAGAATCAGAGGTCGACTCCGATGGCTGAACTCAACGACAAGCCCGTCACCCCGGGCGCACGGCTGCTCGACTCGATCGCCGACCCGAGCGACCTCAGCGGCCGCTCTGACGCCGAGCTCGCCCAGATCTCCCAAGAGGTGCGCGAGCTGATCATCGACACGATCGGCGAAATCGGCGGGCACTTCGGCGCCAACCTGGGCACCTGCGAGCTGACCACGGTCCTGCACAGCCTGCTCGACTCACCGCGGGACAAGATCCTCTGGGACGTCGGCCACCAGGCCTACCCCCACAAGGTCCTCACGGGACGTGCTGACCGCCTCGAGACGATCCGCCAGTACGAGGGGCTGGCGCCGTTTTGCTCGGTGTTCGAATCCGAGCACGACATCATGGGCGCCGGTCATGCCTCGACCTCGATCGGCTACGCCGTCGGCCTCAAGGAGGCGATGCGCCACGGCATCGGAGATGACGGCCGAGTCGTCGCAGTGATCGGCGACGGCGCGCTTACCGGCGGCGTTGCATTCGAAGCGCTCCACAACGCCGGCGGCCTGCAGACGCCGATCGTGATCGTGCTCAACGACAACGGCATGTCGATCTCGCCGAACGTCGGTGCAATCGCGCGCTCGTTTCAGCGCCTGCGCGCCAACCCTCGCCTCTACCACGCCCGCGAGGACGTCGAAGCTCGTCTGACCAAGCTGCCGCTCGGTCTCGGCGATCGCATTGGCCGCCTCGGGCCGGAGATCAAGGCGGCGATCAAGGCCTATGCCGCGCCCGGCCTCTTCTTCGAGGAGCTCGATCTCGCCTATATGGGCCCGATCGACGGTCACGACGTGACCGCGCTTCGAACGAACCTCGAGCGCGCCTTTGCCGCCGACCGCCCCGTCGTCGTTCATATCCACACCGTCAAGGGCAAGGGTTTCGGGCCTGCTGAGGAGGGCGGACTCGAGGGCATGGAGAAATGGCACGCGGCCAAGCCCGGCTCGATCGTGGAGCGCAAGCCGGCGCTGAAGAAGCCCGCGGCGAAGGTCCCGGTGGCGCGCTCTGAGATGACCGAGGGCGCGCGTCCAGGGGAGGCGTCAAAGCCGCCGCCGGCATACACCGCCGTCTTCGGCGACGCGCTCGTGGTTGAGGCAAAGCGCGACAAGCGCGTGATCGGGATCACGGCGGCGATGGCCGGAGGCACCGGGCTGACCAAGCTCGAACGCGAGTGCCCAGATCAGTACTACGACGTCGGCATCGCCGAGCAGGATGCGGTCCTCTTTGCTTCCGGCCTCGCGATCCAAGGCGCGAAGCCGGTGTGCGCGATCTACTCGACCTTTCTTCAGCGCGCCTACGACCAGATCGTCCACGACGTCTGCCTGCAGGAGCTCAACGTCGTTTTTGCCATGGATCGCGCAGGACTCGTCGGCGACGACGGCCCGACTCACCACGGCGTCTTCGACATCTCCTACTTTCGCTCGTTGCCAAACGTCGTTGTCATGGCCCCGCGCGACGAGGCGATGCTCTGCCACATGCTTCGCACGGCAATTGCCTACGACGATGGGCCGATCGCGTTTCGTTATCCGCGGGGTACCGCTGAGGGCGTACCGCTGCCCGACCGCGCGCGAGAGATCCCGATCGGCGCCGGCGAGGTGTTGAAGGAGGGTGAGAGGGTTGCCCTGCTCGGCTATGGCTACGGCGTCCAGGTGGCACTCGACGCGGCCGCGCTGTTGGAAGAGCACGGCCTCGCCGTCACTGTCGCCGATGCGCGCTTTGCCAAGCCGCTCGATGAGCGGTTGTGTGAGCGCTTGGCCGCCGAACACGAACTCGTTGTCACGATCGAGGAGAACGTGCTCGCAGGGGGCTTCGGTTCCGGGGTGCTCGAGCATCTCGAGGATGCGTTCGCGGAGCCGGGCACCGAGCGTGCGCACGTTATGCGTGTCGGCTTGCCCGATCGCTACATCACTCACGGCAAGCCTGCTCTTCTTCATGAAGAGGTGAGCTTGACCGGAGCCGCGGTCGCCGAACGCGTCACTGCGAACCTCGCCACTCGCGAGCGGCTCACGCGTTAGCCGCGGCCAACGCTGACCGCCGCAACGCGGTTCAGCACGAAGCGCGGCGTCTGAAGTAACCGACCTACCTCCCACAGACAAAAAACACATATCTCTCCTCCCTGTACCCCGAGACGCCCCGCAATGTGCGGGGCGTTTCGATTTGGCTTGGACAAGCGCCTCGGCCAGTCGTCGCCTCCCTAGCCGGGAGTCGTCGAGCTGGGTGCGCGCCAACATGCGCGCCAAATGATCGGCCGAATCGTCACGGCAGGCAGGTGTGGTCCGGAGGCCCGGTCGACGCGGGGCCAGGCAGACGGGCTCTACGTGGACAGCAACGGTTTTTCTGAGCCGCCTGCTGGCGCGCGCCAACAGGACGACCGCCGTAATTCGCGACGACGGCTCGCCGGGAAGGCCGCGACGTTGGGTCAGTCATAGCTGAATGGGACACTGTTCGAAGTGCTGCTTCCAGCAATAGCCGTCTTGATAGTGGCTGGGATTGCCGTTGCGACGGCCGCGGGGTCGTGGATGGCGTTCGCTTTTCCGATGCTCATCCCTCTGGTGTACATCGGCATCGATGAGGGCTGGTGGGGATCGCATGGTGAGCTCGGCGAGGCCTGGCAATCCGCCGCCGTGTTTCTGACGGTGGTTGGCCTTCTCACGTTGCTCTCGCGAGGTTTCTCGCGCAACTGGTCGCGGTGCGGCGCCGTCGGCCCTAGTGGGCTTGAGCGATCTTCAGGAGGGCGGACTCTTCGACGAGGAGGGCATTTGGCCTGGCGAGCGGTCGTACCCGTCGAGGACGATGGCTAACATTCCGCGTCTCCTGTGAGCGGACCCGTGCGGACTACTGGAGTGCCCCCGCTTTCGCGGACACCTGAGCGCTGGGTCGTCTGACCCGGCCGGAAGGATGTCCACCAATGCCAACAAGCAAGCGAGGGCGGCGGCCATACCCGCCTGAGTTCCGCCGCGAGGCCGTCGAGCTTTACCGCTCCTCCGACAAGTCCTTGGCGACGAGGTCACCGCCACCGCGATGATCGACCGACTCGTCCACCACGCCGAGATCCTCTCGCTCAAGGGCGACTCCTACCGGCTTCGCGACAAGGACCTGGGCTCGCCGCCCTCGGCCGACTGACGTCGCTCGCGCCTGCTCTGCCTCGCCTACGGCTCGGCTCCGCAGGCGCGATCTACCTCATCTGGGTGGACCACTTTTCAACCGGCAGAAGTGGGCCAGTTTTCAACCGGCCTTGACAGAGCCTGCCGCGATCGACGCCGCCACTGATGCGGTTCGTGCGGAGCCGAGGAACGCGACAGTCGCCGTCCCATCTGGGGCCGCGGACGCCGGAGAGCTCCCGCAGCCACCATCCGGCGCAACCGCCGGGAGGCTCGCGTGCAACGAGTAGCCATGATCCCCTCGGCTCGGGCCGGCATGCTTCTGGTGAGCACGATCGCTGCTTTGGTTGCGCTCGTTGCTATCGCACAAGGAAATCACGTCCCAAATGAGGACTTTCCTGAGTTCTCATGGCCTTACACGCAAGCGATGGACGGTGACTGCCAGCACGACACCATCGATCCGATCACGACAGCATTCCGCGGCGACAGTGGCGGCCTCAGCCGCACCGTCTGGCTGGTTGAGAACCATGCCGGGTGGACCAACCTTGATGGCTCACCTCAAAACCTGCGGATGCGCGTATCGGGGCCCGATTACGATTGCAGATCGCAAGGCAACCAACGTGCCAATCACGGCAACTTCTATCCCGATCGGTTTCACATCCGCCTCTGGAGGATTCCTGCCTCGGTAAGCCCAGACCTAACCACCGTTGGTGACGCCCACCACGAGGACGTAACCTTCTGCGGGCACGCCGTTGATCAAAACGGGTCTGCGGTGAGCGGGTTCGACCGAGGGCGAGACGAGCTCTCGGAGGCCTTCTTCGATGCTGGGCATCCCGTGACCCACGAGGTCTGGGGCAACACGCGAACGTTCCAGCAGTGCGACGGTGGGTATGCCGGCAGCAACGGGATCGGCGACCTGATCGGCATGCCGCATCCGCCGCACGACTATCGAGGGCGGGCCGTTCCTGACGGGCCTCCGGCGGGATCTGACCCGTAAGACGACCTCATGCTTCGGCAAAGCTCGACCGGGAACACGGTCGTGATCCTCAACACTACCCAAGGAAACAGTTTCGATTGGGTTCTTGGGACTCAGTTGTCCGGATTCGGCGCGAGCACCGCGTATGACCCCCTGATCGGGGACTTCGGGGGTGACGCCACAGCCGATCTGATGGTGCGTAACCGCCAGACCGGACACGTCAGGATCGCGTCGAACGACGGGACCGCCAGCTTCACGATCAGCTCCGGCAACACAAGCAACCTCGACGGGATTGGTGCTAGCGCCGATTGGAAGCCGCTGGTTGGGAACTTCGGCGGCTCTGCACACGCCGATCTCATGCTCAGGCAGAGCTCGACCGGGGGTACGGTCGTGATCCTGAACACCGCTCAGGGATTCACTTGGGTCTACGGGACCCAGCTATCCGGCTTCGGCGCGAGCACCGAGTACGAGCCCCTGATCGGCAACTGGTGCGGCGACGGCACAGCCGACCTGATGGTTCGAAGGCTCGATGGTCACACGAGGATCGCCTGCAACGACGGGACCGGCAGCCTCACGATCAGCTCCGCCGAAACGAGCAACCTGAACGGGATCGGCGCGAGCGCCGATTGGAAGCCGCGAGTTGGGAACTTCGGCGGACCGTAAGTGGCCCCGCGTGGCGACCGGTTAGCCTGGGCGATGCCGAGCTGGAGCGGGGGCTGGGCGACCGGCACTCTCGATTAGCTCGACTTCCCGGGCCAGCGGAGCGCGGATGTCTCCTGGCGATGGGCCTCGGTGAGACCTCACATTGTGTAGCGTGCCCGCGGTGACGCTGCGCCGGGCTCGGCAACTCCTTGCGGCCGCCAGGAATCGCACGTGCATCACCCCTCACGCGATCGCTGACTTCAGGAGCGCGCGGCGCCTCGGGCTCGCCCTTGCGCGAGCCAACCGGGAGGCGGCGAGATACGACGCCGCCGCGGCGGCACCCTCGCTGGTCACGGAATCGCGTGTCACCGAAATCGACTCCGCATTTCGGCTCACGTATCTCCGCGACGCCGAAGAGTGGGCGGCAACCGGGGAGGGGAAGACGGAGATACGGCGCGAGATCGTCGGCAAATATGAGCTGTGCCGCCGCCACGTCGTCCCGTGGGTTGCCGGCACCGTGCAGCTGGAGGGCGCGACGCTGATCGAGATTGGCTGCGGAACCGGGGCAAAGACGGCCGCCTTCGCCCAGCGGGTTGAGCGGATCATCGGATGCGACCTCAGCGCGCTCCACGTCGAGGCTGCGCGTGCCCGGTTGCAGGCGTTTGGGATCGACAACGCGGAGCTGCGCATCGAGGATGCCCAGACCCTCCTGGCATCCGTGCGCTCGGAGGTTCCCGACGGCGCCGATATCTGCCTGCTCTACGCCGTGCTCGAACACATGACGCTGGAGGAACGGCTGGAGACCCTGCGCGACTGCTGGTCGGTCCTGCGTCCGGGCGGCGTGATCGTGGTCCTCGAGAGTCCCAACAGGCTCCTGTGTTGGGACCACCACAGCTCTCTGCTGCCCTTCTTCAACATGATCCCCGATGAGCTTGCGCTCAAGTACTTCGAGGAGTCGCCGCGTGACGATTTCAAAGCCTCGGTGAGACAGGGCCTGAAAGAAGGTCACGAAGCAGGCCTCCTTGCCCTGACGCGACAAGGCCGCGGCATCTCCTACCACGAGTTCGAGCTTACGATCGGCAGGCTTGGGGACAAGGTCGTCGCCGACTCCTACGACCCCGAGATCGCCAGCATGAACCCGATCCAACTTGAAGAGCTTGAGCTTCTCGACTTCATCAACCGCGAGACCCTCGACATCCCCCGGGCATTTACGCGCTACTGGATTGACCTCGTGCTGCGCAAGTCCGGCGATGGCGTGTCTCGGCTGCAGTAGTCACTTTGCGGCCGGGGTCGAACGTGTCCTCGTCCATGCCGATAGCACGTTGACGAGCCAGGAATCCGGACTTGACCCGGACTCAGCGTCCGGGGGACGGCCTGGACTAGTCGGGCCTGGGCCGTCTAGGTGGATATGGCGATCGCGGAGCTGGGGGTACGCGGCGGAAGAAGAGCCGAGTGGGGGCGGTCTCCGCCGAGCTCGAGGTGACCGGCGAAGGGCGGCAGCGTCGGACCAAGCTCCGGATTCAGGCCCGGATCTCAAATCCACCCCCCGCCCGCATCGCTATCGGCGGCAACGGGCCTTCGCCGGGCCTGACCACCCGCCCCCACCATGTGGGTGGAGTTCGGGTGGTCAGGCCCGGCGAGGAAGAACAGCTGGTAGCGGTGCGGGCGAGGGCATAGGGGAGGTCGGACCGGACTTTTGGGCTGTTAGAGGCACTAGGAAGTGATGGCTCAACCTTGGACTGAAGTGGGAAATGGCGGTTTGAGCCGCGAGCGGGAGATCGTGAGCTGGGTGGCGCGGTTGGGGGCGGTATCGGTCGATCAGATCGGCAGGCGATTCGGTGTCGGTCGCTCGGTCGCCTATGACCTGGTGAGGCGGCTGGTGAAGGTCGGACTCCTGGAGCGCACGCCGACCGTCATCGGCGATCCAAGCCTGATCAGCGCGACGAGGGACGGGATCACCTACGCCGGCCTTAGCCTCAAGAGACCCGCGATCCGGATCGGTCAGGTCGACCACTGGCTCACCTGCGCCGACGTCGCGATCGAGCTCGAGGCTCGCTATGGCGCGGATCGGCTGCTGAGCGAGCGCGAGCTTCGCTTCCAAGCGAAGCTGACCGGCAAGCCAGTCGGCGCGGCCAAGGTGGGGGAGATGGCAAACGGCTCCCCGCGGCTTCACTGGCCCGACCTCGCCGTCGGCACCGACGAGGGCTTGGTCGTCTACGAGGTCGAGCTGACGCCGAAGTCACGGCGGCGGCTGGACGCCATCGTCCGAGCCTGGAGGCGTGCTCGGGAAGTAGAGCGGTGCATCTACCTCTGTGCACCCTCCAGCCCCACCCAGCAGGTTGTTCACGGCGCCATCAGGCGCGTTGCCGCGAAGGACAGGGTGTACGTGGCCGAGTTACGGCAGGCTGAGAGATGACCATGATCGACTCGATGCGTGCCGCAGCCCCTCCGACCGGCGTTCAGCGCGTCGCCCTCACGCGACCTGAGGCGGCTGCCGCGCTCGGAATGTCGATCGACTCGTTTGAGCGCCATGTCCAGCCCGAGCTGCGGATCATTCGACGTGGACGAATGCGACTCATCCCGGTTCATGAGCTGGAGCGATGGGCTGCAGAGAACGCAGCCTTCACGCTCGGGGATGCGGTCCGCTGAGCCGCGTAATCTCACGGAAATCGGGCGATCGCCCGGCAGTTCAGGAAACGAGGTCGGAATGGCGGGCAAGCGGACTCCAACGGGAATCGTTAGGCGGCATAGCCGGGGCTGCCGCTCCCGAGCCGGCGGCCGGTGCAATTGCTCCCCGTCCTACGAGGCCTGGCTGAGCGTCCGGCGTGAAGGGGCCTACACGAAGGTTCGTAAGACCTTCACAGGCGAGGGCGCGTTCGAGGCCGCGAAGGCGTGGCGTGCCGACGCATCGGTCGCCGCTCGGACTGGGGGTCTCCCGCGGTCGCGTCCAGATAGACGACCACTCGCTGAAGCCTTGGGCGAGTGGCTCGACGACCTAGACGCGGATCGCGTCCGCCCGCGTGGACGCCCGGCCTATAAGCCGGCGACGAAGCGGGGGTATCGCCAACATGCGGAGCTGTACCTAAAGCCGTCGCGCCTGGGGTCAATGAGGGTGGTCGAGATTCAGCGCACTGACGTGCAGATGCTTTGCGACGGGCTGCTCAGTGCGGGCCTTGCACCTGGAACGGTTGCGAACATTCTCTGCCCGCTGCAGGCCTTCTATCGCCGCCTCGAGCAGCGCGGGATCGTGACGGTGAGTCCCGCGACACGCCTCGACTTGCCTGCGCCGGGCAAGCGACGTCCGAGGCGCGTGGCTTCGCCCGCCGAGGCGGCGAGGCTCATACAAGCCCTCGATCCGGCCGATCGGCCACTCTGGGCCACCGCCTTCTACGCCGGCCTTCGCCGCGGGGAGCTGCAGGCGCTCCGGTGGCGCGACGTAGACCTCGGTCGAGCTCTGATCAGGGTCGAACGCTCGTGGGACCAGTACGAGGGCGCCAACGCCACCAAGTCGGAGGCGAGCCGGCGCGTGGTTCCATTGCTTGCTGCCCTTCGGGACCACCTCGACGAACATAAGGTTCACTCCGACTCCGACCCAGACGCTCTGGTGTTCGGTCGCTCGCCAGATCGTCCGTTCGCGCCCATGTCTGTCCACAAGCGGACGAAGGCAGCGTGGAAGGCGGCAGAGTTAGCGCCGCTGACGCTCCACGAGTGCCGGCACACGTTCGCGTCGTTGCTGATCGACGCTGGCACGAACCCCAAGGCCATTCAGACGTACATGGGCCATTCGAAGATCCAGACGACCTTCGATATCTACGGGCACCTCATGCCCGGCAATATCGACGATGTCCGCGAGCGGATGGACGCGTATCTGGTTGCGACGGACGAGTCACCCACGGCGGCATGATCGGTGGGTGCGCGCCAAATGCGCGCCAAACGACCCCCTGCCAGAGCGGTCCATAGCGGTTCTCTGCGGTTCCAACTTCGCTTGATCAGACGCAGCCCGTTCTCCCAGGCAGTGTCCGCCACAACTCTCCTCCCTGTACCCGGAAGCGCCCCGCCAAGTGCGGGGCGTTTTTCGGTTTGAGCTTGATAAAGCGGACTAAGACATTGCCGAGAACTAGCTCTGCGGCGAGACGGGATACTGCGCGGGAGATGTCACAGGAGAATGTCGACCGAACTGCTCTTTAGGGCAAACGACGCCTGCGATCCTGGGCTCATCGTACCCTTGCTTCGATGACGAGACGCAGGATCGACGCGCTGTTGTCTGAGCGAGGGCTGGCTGTGTCGCGGACGACCGCGGCCGAGCGCGTACGCGCAGGCCGTGTGCGAATTGGCCGCGATGGGCCGATTGCGGCGAAACCCAGCCAGCTCGTAGAGGAGGACACGGAACTGCTTTTAACCGAGCCGCCGCCTTATGTCTCGCGCGCAGGAATCAAGCTCGCCAACGCTCTCGATGCGCTCGAACTCGACGTCGGAGGTCTCGATTGCCTCGACATCGGCGCTTCTACCGGCGGCTTCACCGATTGCTTGCTCCAGCGCGGAGCCGCGCGGGTGATCGCGCTCGACGTCGCTCACGGCCAGCTCGACTGGGGGCTACGAAACGACCCCCGGGTCGAGGTGGTCGAGCGGCGAAACGCCCGTGACCTGACCCCGGCCGAGCTCGAGTTTGCGCCCGCCCTGATCACCGCCGACGTCTCCTTCATTTCGCTGACCAAGCTTTTGCCTGCGATCGCCGCGTGCATGGCCGGCAACGGCCGGGCTCTGGCGATGGTCAAGCCGCAGTACGAGCTCGGACGCGGTCGCGTCAAGGGCGGGGTCGTGCGCGATGCCGGCGACCGCCGCGAGGCGCTTGCTCTGGTGGCAGGTGCGGCGGCCGATGCCGGACTCGCCGTGCGTGGCTTTGCCTCCTCGGGGCTTCCCGGCCCAAAAGGCAACCGTGAAACCTTCATTCATCTGCGCCGCGAGCTCGAGTCGATCGCAGACATCGATGCCGCGATCGAGGCGGTCGAAGCGGTGGAGCCATGAGCGAAGGCCCGATCACGGCGCCGGCGGAGATCCGCTCTGCAGTCGTTCTCACTCACACCCAACCCGAGCAGACTTCGGACGCACTGCGCACGGCGCTCGCCACGGCAGCCAAGGCCGACTGCGCGATCTACGCCAGTGACGAGGAGATCAACAAGCATTCTGGCGCCGCGGGCAGCATCAAGACGCTCGGGACGCTCGAAGGCCAGCCCGATCTCTGCCTCGTTCTTGGTGGTGACGGGACGATCCTCAAGGCGCTGCGCACCTACGCGGGCACGGAGGTGCCTGTGTTCGGATTCAACTACGGAACGGTTGGATTCCTCGCGGCCGTCGAGCGCGACGAGCTCGCGGCCGGCCTCAAGAGCGCGTTCTCTTCGGAGTTCGAAGTGATGCGGATGCCCGGCCTCGAGGCGACCATAGACGGCACAACCTCGCTCGCGTTCAACGACTTCACTTTCATCCGCCGCCCGCACGGACGCGTAGCCGACCTCGCTTATCGCCTCGGTGGCAAGGAGGTCGGGCACGTGCGCTGTGATGGGCTCGTCGCTGCCACTCCCGCCGGCTCCACGGGTTACAACCTCGCCAATCAAGGGCCGATTCTGGCCTGGGGTGTCGAGGGTTACGTGGTCAGCTTCATCGCACCGCACACACTCACCGCGAGGCCGCTGGTCGTCGCACCCAAGGACGTGCTCAGCGTTACCAACGCGGCCGGGCGCGATGCCGTCGACGTCGTACTCGACGGCACCCACCTCGGCGAGCTGGCCAGCGGCGCCACCGTCGAGATCCGGTTTCGAAACGACGTTGCCCGCCTCGGTCAGCTCGCAGGCGCCAACTTCTATCGGCGGATTCGGGATAAGTTCGGACGCCTCGCACACTGAGGGACGAATCCGTCGGCGGTCGGCGCTAAAAGGGACGGGTGCTGCACGAACTGAGGATCGAGAATTTGCTCTTGATCGAGCGGGCTGAGCTTCGCCTGGGCGAGGGCTTGAATGCGATCACGGGTGAGACAGGCGCTGGCAAAACCGTGCTCGCTCATTCCCTCGACCTCCTGCTCGGCGGCAAGGCGCGCCCGCAAATCGTGAGGCCCGGCGCCGAAGAGGCGTGGGTCGAGGGCGTGTTCGGGCTGCCCGACGGACTGCTCGACGATCCCGAGCTTGCCGAGATCGCCGCACGTCTTCCCGGTGGCGAGACGGAGCTTGTACTCGGGCGCAGGGTTGGCGCCAGCGGCCGCACAAGCGCCTTCATCGCCGGACGCGCCGCGACTGCTGCGGAGTTGAGGACGATCGGCTCGCGGCTGCTGGCTTTCTACGGTCAGCACGAACATCGGCGCCTGACGTTGGCTTCGGCTCAGCTCGACATCCTCGACGGCTTCGTCGGGGCCGAGCACCTGGACCTTCGCGACCGTTACCGAGCCGCTCACGCCGAAGCTGCTGCGCTCGCCCGTTCGTCGGCCGAGCTGCGCGCCCGCGAGGGGGCGCGCGAACGAGATCTCGACCTGCTGCGTTTTGAGCTCGCCGAGATCGATGCGGCTGAGCCCGATGCAACCGAGGAGGCACAGCTCGCCGGCGAGCGCGAGCGCCTGCGCCACGCCGTAGGGCTGCGCGATGCCGCCTCATGCGCCCTGGGTGCTTTGAGCGGGAACGACGAGGACGGCGGTGGTGCCCGGGTCGCGCTCGGCGTGGCAGACGCGGGAGTGTCGGCGGTTTCGGGCGTCGATCCCGAGCTCGACGCACTCGCCGAGCGCCTGCGCTCGGCGGCCGTCGAGCTCGACGACATCGCGGCGGAGTTTCGGTCATACCTCGACGGTGTCGAGGCCGAGCCGGGGCGCTTGGAGAGCGTGGAAGAGCGCCTCGAGACCCTCGACCGCTTGAAGCGGAAGCATGGCGGCTCGATCGAGGCGGTGGTAGAGCACGCTGAGGGTTGTCGCGAGGAGATAGCGCGGCTGGAGAACGCCGAGGAGCTGCTCGGCGAGCTCGAGGCACGGATCGACGAGGCGGCGGCCATGAGGTCGCAGCTCGCGACCAAGCTAAGTGATCAGCGCCGTGACGCAGCGGTCGAGCTCAGCGGTCGCGTGGCTGACGAGCTGGCTGAGCTGGCCATGGAAGGCGCGCGGCTGGAGGTAGCGCTCGAGGGTCATCCAGACCGCTTCGGCCCGTCGGGTGCCGAAACCGTCGAGTTCCTCGTCGCGACCAATCCGGGGATGCCGATCTCGCCGCTCAAAGACGCTGCCTCGGGCGGCGAGTTGTCGCGGATCATGCTCGCGCTGACCGGGCTTGCGGCCGGAGAGCCGGAGCGCACGCTGGTCTTCGACGAAGTCGACGCCGGTATCGGCGGCAGCACGGCCCGGGCAGTCGGCGAGCGGCTGCGCAAGATTGGCCGCGAGCGGCAGGTCATCTGCATTACGCACCTGCCGCAGGTCGCGTCGCTGGCCTCGACGCACTTTCGAATCGAAAAGGACTCATCGGGTGACGAGGCGCAGGCGACGGTGGAGCGCGTCGGGGGTGAGGCGCTGGTGGCCGAGCTCGTGCGCATGCTCGGCGGCGAGCGCGGCGATCAAACTGCCAGCCGCCACGCGCGCGAGCTGCTGAAAGCCGCCTAACGCCAAATGGCCCTGCCGGCCTTCCGGCTGCACGCCCCGCGGGCGGGCGTGTGGGCGCTGAATGCGCGGCGCAACACTTGGAGCTGCGCCAGCGCGGAATAATCAGCGCATGGCTCTGCGCAGCAGGGCACGCGCCCTCTTGCGCGGGCCCGAGATCCAGTTGCTGCCCACCGACGTGGAGCCGATCGCAGGCCGGGCTCGGCTCGGCCGCAAGACGAAGGCGCTGGTCAAGCGCCTTCGTCCGGGCGACATCGCTGTCATCGACCATGCTGACCTGGATCGCATCGCCGCCGAGGATCTCGTCGCGAGCGGCGTGTCGGTGGTGGTCAACGTCGCGCACTCGTCGACCGATCGGTACCCGAACCCGGGACCGCTGATCCTCGCCCGCGCCGGAGTGACATTGGTCGACACGCCGGCGGCGCCGCTTTTCGAGGAGCTATCCGACGGTGATCAAATCGTCGTCCAGGGCGCCGAGGTTCGTGCCAAAGGTGAGGTCCTTGCCACCGGCCGGCTGATCGATCTCGAGGCGGCGACGCTTCAAAACGAGCGCCAGCGCCACCGCATTCACGAGGCGCTCGCGGCCTTCGCCGAGAACACGATCGAGCACGTGCGCGAGGAGGGCCAGTTGCTCTCGGGTGACATCGACTTCCCGCCGATTCGCACGGACTTTCGCGAGCGCCACGCGCTGATCGTCGTTCGCGGCACAACCTACAGACGGGATTTGCACACGCTGCGCGCCTATATCGAGGACACCCATCCCGTTCTGGTCGGCGTCGACGGCGGCGCTGACGCGATCCTCGAGGAGGGGTTCAAACCCGACATGATCCTCGGCGACATGGACTCGGCCACCGACGGGGTGCTCACGTGCGGGGCGGAGGTGGTCGTTCATGCCTATGACGACGGCCGCGCGCCGGGCCGCGACCGGCTCGAACGGCTAGGCCTCGAGCCGGTGGTGATGCCGGCCCTGGGCACAAGCCAAGACGTGGCGATGCTGCTGGCCCATGAGAACGGCGCCAAGCTGATCGTTTCTGTCGGTGCTCATTTCAACCTGACGGAGTTTCTCGACAAGAATCGAGCCGGAATGTCGTCGACCTTCCTCACTCGGCTGAGAATCGGCGAGACCCTGATCGATGCCAAGGGTGTGAGCCGGCTCTACAACCCGGGCGTGCGCGGATGGCAGCTCGGCGCTTTCCTCTTGATCTCGCTGCTGTTGGTCGTGATCGTCGTTGTCAGCTCGCCGGCGCTGGCAGAGTTTTTCGATCTGCTCTGGCTCAAGATCAAAGTTGCCCTCGACATTTGATGGCGGCCCGAAAATCGCCACCCTGCACCGTCCTCAGTAGTTGCAACAGCGCTGCTAATTGCAAGTCCCTGCGTCGTCTCCTGGCGCTCTCATCGATCGTCGCGGTGAATCTCTGATGGGCTACTCGGGCCGCTATCACGCAGCCTCGCTTGCGGCTGTCTTCCTGGCCCTGGCCGTCGGCATCCTGATCGGGGTCGGCTTCGGCTCCGACATCATCTCGGGGACGGCAGCGGATCTCGAGCAGAGCCTCGAATCCGACCTCGAGCAGGCCCGGGCGGACGTTGGCGATCTCGAGGCCGAGCTTCAGGCCGAGCGCGAGTTCGAGCAAGCCGTGTATCCGGCGATCGTCGGCGGCCGCCTCGAGAGCCGCAGGATCGCCCTGGTGGGGTTCGGGGGAGCTTCCCCGGAACTGGTCGCCGACGTCGAGCAGGCCCTCGCAGGGACGGGTGGGGCCTTGGCCGAGGTAGCAATCGCCACCTCACCGCCGCGCCTCGACGCCCTCGCCGAGACGCTGTCCGGTCGACGCGCGCGAGCGCTGACCCGCGGCGATCGCACTGCGCTCGAGGCATTCGGCCTCGACGCCGGGCGGCTCATGGTGCGCGGAGGGGCGCGCTTCGACGATCTTCGCGGCACCCTGTTCAGCCGCTACAGCGGTCGGGCGACCGGGATCGACGCCGTGATCGTCGCCCGCGAGCGTCCAGAAGGTCTCTCGCCGCCCGAGACGGCGGATAGCGACTCGCTCGAGGATGGGCTGATCGCGGGGCTGCGGTCGGTGCAGATACCCGTTGTCGGAATTGAGCTCAGCGCGGCGGACCCGTCCCAGGTCGAGTTCTTCGACTCCACTGGGCTCTCGACAGTAGACAGCATCGACCTGCTTTCCGGCAAGGTCGCGCTCGTCTTTGCGCTGGCCGGCGCCGAGGGCAACTTCGGCATCAAAGAGACTGCCGACAGCCTTCTACCCGAGCTGATCGAGGGCGATCCGCCGACGGCCGAAGTTCCTGCGGACGTCGAGCCCGGCCCGCCGGCGGGCAACGGCGCGGACAGCGCACAGCGCGGCCGGTAATGCTCAGCGGCCTGATCATCTCGGCGCTTGTCGCCGCCCTGCTGCTCGGCGGGTGGCTCAACGACATGTTGCGAAGCGCCCTCGCGCGCAAGAACTACCGCGGCCGCGAGGTCGCCTTTCCCGCGGGCGCTGCACTTCTCGCGTGTTCATTGATCGCACTGGCGCCGCTTGCGGTACTCGACGACCGCGCCAATCTTGACCTGCTCAACCCCGAGCTGCGCCGCTGGATCGTCTACGTGCTCGGCGTCGCGATGCTGGGGCTGCTCGACGACGCGCTTGGGCGCGGCGCTGCGATCGACACTGCACGTGGCTGGCGCGGCCACGCGCTGGCAGTTGTGTCCGGCCGCTTTTCGACGGGTGCGATCAAGGCGGTCGGCGCGCTGGCGCTGGCGGCATACGCCGTTTCCGGAAGAGGGCGCGAAGGCATCGACTACGTCGGCGACCTGGTGCTGCTGTTACTGGCGACGAACCTGTTCAACCTGATCGACCTGCGCCCGGGGAGGGTCGAGAAAGCATTCGTGGCGCTGCTCGCCGGCCTCTGCCTCGGCGCCTGGTCCGCTGAGCCGCTCGAGCTGCTGGGCATCTTCATCGGCCCGGTGGTGGTTGTGGCAGCGTTCACTTTGAGCGAGCGAGCGATGCTAGGCGATACCGGCTCCAACCTTGTCGGCGCGCTTGCCGGAATCTCGATGGTGGTTGTCTTGGGCGGCACCGGGCGTTGGATCGCCCTCGCAATCGTGTTCGTTTTGACGGTATATGGGGAGTTCAGATCGATCTCGCAGGCGATTGAGTCGATTCCGCCACTGCGGTGGTTAGACTCGCTCGGCAGAGTGGGTCGAGACGAAAGAAAGCGATGAAGCCGGGCGAAACGCGCTTCATCTTCGTCACCGGTGGCGTTGTCTCCTCACTCGGCAAGGGAATCGCAGCGGCATCGATCGGCCGACTCTTGGTCTCGCGCGGCTTTCGCGTTCAGATTCAGAAGTTTGATCCGTACATCAACGTCGACCCCGGGACGATGAGCCCGTTTCAGCACGGCGAGGTGTTCGTGACCGAGGATGGAGCCGAGACCGATCTGGATCTCGGCCATTACGAGCGTTTCACCGACATGAACAGTTCGCGGGCCTCGAATGTCACCGCGGGCGCCGTCTACAACTCGGTGATCCGCCGCGAGCGCCGTGGGGACTATCTCGGCGCAACCGTGCAGGTGATCCCGCACATCACCGACGAGATCAAGCAGCGAATTTTGATCGTGGCCGAATCACAAGCGGTCGACTTCGTCATCACCGAGATCGGCGGCACCGTCGGTGACATCGAATCGTTGCCGTTTCTCGAAGCGATCCGCCAGCTTTATGCCGAGCTCGGCCCCAAGCGCTGCATGTTCTTGCACCTGACGTTAGTGCCGTGGATCGGACACGCGGGTGAGCTGAAGACGAAGCCGACCCAGCATTCGGTCAACGAACTGCGGCGCATCGGCATTCAGCCCCATGCGCTGCTCTGTCGCTCTGAAAGAGGCCTCGACCGCGAGATCCGCAAGAAGATCGCGCTCTTTGCCAGCGTTCCGATCGAGGCCGTGATCTCCGCCCGCGACGTCGACAACATCTACAAGGTTCCGCTCGTCTACCGAGCCGAGGGCGTCGACGATCTCGTACTCGATCACTTCCACATCGAGGCCGAGGCGCCCGATCTCGAGGAGTGGGAGACGCTGATGCGCCGCGCCGACTCTTGCGAGGGAACGACGCGGATCGCGCTCGTCGGAAAGTACGTGAAGCTCGCCGATGCCTACAAGTCCGT
>CAJDUA010000012.1_pt1 | contig 54460 bp, 52 predicted proteins | sample 7390011 | NCBI WGS metagenome assembly CAJDUA01 (sample SAMEA7055673, study PRJEB34461) | soil metagenome | biome: terrestrial ecosystem; feature: Peninsula; material: soil | place: Antarctica | collected 2016 | reverse complement strand
GGGCTTCGCCCGCATCGATCTGATCCTCGCCGCCGACGGCCCACAGGTGCTCGAGGCCAACGCGATTCCGGGACTCACCGACACCTCACTCTTGCCAATGGCGGCCGACGCCGCCGGGTTCAGCTTCGAGCGGCTGTGTGAACGGCTGTTGGAGATGGCGATCGAGCGCGAGCCGGCCCTTTCGCCGCCGGCCGGTCGGTAGGCGCTCCAAACGATCAGGAATCTTCGGCTGCGAAGTCTTCCGGCGAGACCTCGTCGAGGAAGTCCTTGAACTTCTCGACGACTTCCTCTTGGTCTTCGACCTCGTGTTCGAACTCGATCGAGGATTCCTCGATCACCTCCTCGGCGGCGAAGATCGGCGCCGAGCAGCGAACTGCAAGGGCGATTGCGTCGGAAGGGCGTGAGTCGATCTCGATCTCCGAGCCGTTGACCGAAACCGTGATCGAGGCGTAGAACGTGTTGTCGCGAAGCTCGGTGACCGAGACGCGCTCGCATTTGGCCTCGAGCTGCTCGAGCATGTCGTTGAGCAGGTCATGGGTCATCGGACGCGGTGTCTGGGCGCCCTGAAGCTTCATCAGGATCGAAGCGGCCTCCGGATGACCAATCCAAATCGGCAGGAAGCGATTGCCGTCGACAGTCTTCAAGAGCACAATCGGCTGCTTGCCGACCATGTCGAAGCTGACCCCATAGATCTGCATCTGCTGCATCTCAGCCTGCTGTGTCCGCGCCGCTCACCCGAGCAAGTATAAGAGTGGGAGCTGGCGGCTCTGGCTCGGGCCCGCTGGGCTCAGAGTGAGCTGTCGAGCTTTGTCAAGCCGCGAGAGATTGATCGCCGTAGCGCCGCTGCCACCGTCGCCGCAAGTCCGGGAACCGCTGCATCGAGGCTGATCGAATAGTCGAGGTGAGAGCCGCCCGAAGGAGTGCTCGAGAACTCCATCAGGCCGACGTGGTCGCGCATCGGCGTGCCCTTGGTGATCCTGTACTCGATTCGCTCGTGGGGCGCGAAGACGGTCACCGTTTCCTCGAACGGCGCCAGGCCGCCGAAACTAAGCTTGCGAGCCGAGCCAACCCCGTTTCGCTCGTTTTCGCCGTTTCGCAACCGCTCGATCCGAGTGCCGAAGAGGGGCGCCAGGTTCTCGTGCTCGGCGAGGTGGTCGAAGAGACGCTCAACGGGTACGGAATAGTCGTGCTGAAACCGGACTGTCTTCATCTAAATGCTCCTACGGGCTCGGTAGCCGAAGTGTTGGATGGGCGATCCTGGATTCGAACCAGGGACCTCGTCCTTATCAGAGACGCGCTCTAACCAACTGAGCTAATCGCCCTCGGCGGGGGCAGTCTAGACACCGGGCGCGCGCTCGATACGAGCAGCCCGAGCGGGTCCCTGAGTAGCCTCCGGATCGTGACCCCGCGGCGCCCAGACATGCCGGCACTGAGCCGCGAGGATCTCGACTACGACCCGTTCACGCAGTTCGCTCGCTGGCGCGAGTTGGCCGACCGCGAGGTGCCGCTGCCTGAGGCGATGGCCCTCGCGACAGTCGACGCCGCCGGTGCGCCCGATGCGCGCATGGTCCTGCTCAAGGGCGTCGGGCCGGATGGCTTTCGCTTCTTCACAAATTACGACTCGGCCAAAGCGGGCCAGCTCGACGCGTGCGGTGCGGCTGCTCTGGTCATTTACTGGCGAGAGGTTGATCGCCAAGTCCGCGTTCGAGGCGCAGTCGAACGCCTCACCCCCGCCGACTCCGATGCTTACTTCGCCACACGCCCACGCGAATCTCAAATCGGTGCCTGGGCATCGCCGCAGTCACAGCCGATCGAGGCGCGGACCGATCTCGATCGGCGAGTCGGCGCGAGCGAAGCGCGCTTTGCCGACGGCGACGTTCCCCGGCCCGGCCACTGGGGTGGCTACGTCCTAAGGCCGACGACGATCGAGTTCTGGCAGGGCCAGGTTGGTCGACTGCACGACCGCTTCGTCTACTCGCGCGACGGCGACGGCTGGCGCATACAACGGCTCGGTCCTTGAGCCGGGACGGGTCGCAGCCGGCTTCAGGTCCGGGAGATGTTCTGGGCGAAGTCGAGCAGAGTGTCGACGTCGTCGAACTCGAGCTCGGCGCGAAGCCCCCGACCACAGCTGCGCACGCGAACGCCGTGACCGAAAGCCTCCTCGAGGGCTTCTTCGGCCTGCAGCATCGCTGCCTCCTGGTCGGGGTGGGCGACGACCCTGACCGTACGCGTCGCCCCCGAGGCTTTCGCTCGGGTCTCGGTCTCGCGCACCGACCAGCCGCCGGCGACGGCGTCGCGGGCGAGACGGCGTCGGACGTCGTCGCCCTTGGCGATCAGAATCGCGCGGCCGTGGCCCTCGCTCAGCTCTCCCGCTGAGAGCAATTCGAGCACGTCGTCGGGCAGGTCGAGCAGGCGGATCAGGTTCGAGATCGCAGGACGGGTGCGTCCCAGCCGGCGCGCGAGCTCCTCCTTCGAGAGCCCGAGATCCTCCACCAGCGCAGCGCAAGCCCGAGCCTCATCGACAGGGTTGAGGTCCTCGCGGGCAACGTTTTCGATCAGCGCCGTCTGCATGCGCTTGGCCGCGTCCTCGTCGCGAATCAAGGCGGGCAGCGTTTCGAGCCCAGCTTCGTGGGCGGCGCGCCAACGGCGCTCTCCGGCAATCAGCTCGTAACGACCGTCGGCCAGCGGACGCAGGATCACTGGCTGGACCACCCCGGCCTCGGAGATCGACCGCGCCAAGGCGGCGATCGTCTCGGCATCGAAGGCGCGCCGCGGCTGCTTGGGGTTGGGACGGATCAGCTCCAGCGGGACTTCGCGGTAGTCGGCATCACTCGACGCCGTCTCCGGCAGGATCGCGGCGAGCCCGCGACCAATACCACGCCGCTGTGCGGCGCTCATGCAGCCACCGCGGGATTCGCGTCGCGCTGCTCGATCTCGGCGAAAATCGCCTCGTAAGCGCTCGCTCCGGTGGAACTTGGAGCGTGGCCGGTCACCGGGACGCCGTGGCTGGGAGCCTCGGCGATTCGCACGCTTCGCGGGATCACGGTATCGAACACATGTTCGGGTAGGTGTTTGCGCAATTCGGCCTCAACGTCTCTTGCCAGGCGTGTTCTCTCGTCATACATGGTGATCAGCACGCCGGTCAGAACCAGCGACGGATTGAGGCTGCGACGGACCAAGTCGAGCGTCTCGAGAAACTGAACGAGCCCCTCGAGCGCCAGGTACTCAGCCTGAACAGGCACGATCACCCGGTCTGCGGCGGCGAGAGCGTTGACGGTCACAGGTCCGAGCGAGGGCGGGCAATCGAGCAGCGTCAGGGCGAAGCGCTCCCTGACCGGCCCGAGCCCATCACGCAGGCGACGCTCGAAGCCCTCGATCCGCGGCAGCTCAACCGAGGCGCCGGCGAGGTTGCGATTGGCGGGGACGATCCAGAAGTTGTCGGGTCCCGCCGGCCGCGCTGCGACGGCCACCGATGTCTCGCCGCACAGACACTCATAAGAAGAGGGGGTGATGTCGCGATCGAGGCCGAGTGCAACGGTCGCATTGCACTGGGGATCGAGGTCCACGAGCAGGACCTGACGCCCCTCGGCGGCGGCACAGGCGGCAACGTTGACCGCGGTCGTGGTCTTCCCGACCCCGCCTTTTTGATTTGCGATCGCGTACACGGCACCCATCTGATGCGACCTTAGTGAGCGCCGAGGCGGCTTGGGCGTGGTTGCGCCGTCAGCCGCGACGCGCGCGGGTGGAGTTGCCGCACGCTGCGTGAAACGCGAGTGCGAGCAGGCGCGAGTCGGCGCTGTCCGAAAGGAGAGGAAGCCGGGCGCCCGGCTCCCGCACGGCCCCGTGAGAGTCTCCACCCTCTCGATGTCAGGCGCGGCTTAGCGGCCTCTTCTTCGCCATCCCCGGGCGCCGGGGCAATCGCGCAGGGGTTGGCCCGGTTTTCTCGACCACGTGCAGGTGGCGGCGCTGGGAGCCGGCATAGGGGACGACAGGAATCACCGCGCTCGTGCGCATCGCCAAGCTCGCGCCGGCCCGCTCGAGCTCTGCCTCTTCGTCGAGGTCGCGGTCGCCCTTCCAAGCCACGAGCGCGGCGCCTTCGCGCAGCAGCGGTGAGGCGAGTTCGGCCAACATCTCCAGGCGCCCGACGGCCCGAGCGGTGACAACGTCGTAGCTCTCGCGTGCCTCGCTGGGTTGCGCTTTGCGCGAACCACCCGGCCCTTCCTCGGCGGCCCAGGTTTCCGCTCTCTCGCAGACGACACTGGCGTTGTTCGCGCCGGCCACCCCTACAGCACGTGCGATGAACTCGCACTTGCGCGAAGTGGCTTCGAGCAAATCCACATGCACGAGAGGTAAGACGACTGCCAGCACGAGTCCAGGCAGCCCGGCACCCGCGCCGACGTCGCAAATTCTCGCTCCCCGAGCCGGCTGTTGCGAATCGCGCATGCGCGCAGCTGCGGCCAATGGCGGCGCCGCGAACCCCGACAGCGCGTCGGCGATGTGCACCTTCCAGACCTTGCGCCGGTCGCGAACCGAGCTCGGCGCGGACGCGTCGGCGGCGAGCAGATCTGTAAGCGCGCTGAGACGCTCGATCGAGTCGGCAGGGGATCCGGGAGGGAGCTCTGGGAGGTCGGCGGCGGCGATCACTCGTCGGCGACGAGTGGGGCGACGATGACGCAGCGGCTGGGCTCCTCGCCCTCGCTGAAGGTCTCGATGCCGGGCCGGTCCTTGAGATGGTCGTGGACCATCTTGCGCTCGCTGGCGCTCATCGGCTCGAGTTCGATCTCCTTGCCCGTCTCCAGCGCCCGCTCGGTCGCGCGATCGCCTTGGCGCTCGACCGTCTCGCGGCGTCGCTCGCGGTAGCCGGAGGCATCGACTGAGACTCGCTTGCGGTCACCGCGGCCGCGGAATGCGACGCGGTAACAGAGCAGCTGCACCGCGTCGATCGTCTGCCCGCGGCGGCCGATCAGCAGCCCGAGATCCTCGCCATCGATCTTCGCCGCGATCTCGGTGTCGTGTTCGACGACTTCGAGGTCGCCCTCGAGATCCAGTGCGTCGAGCACCTCGTCGAGGAGCGCTTCGACGCGCTCGATCGGCTCGTCGGGGACCGCCACGCTTTCGCCTGCGTCGTCGCTCATTTGCGCTTCTTCTTCTTTCGCGGCGGTGTCGGCGGCGGCTTGGCGGCTTGGATTTCTTGCACCGTCGGCGGCACCGGCGCTGGAAAGAACCTGGTCACGACGAACTGCTGGCCCAGCGTCCAGATATTGGTCGAGATCCAGTACACGGCAAGGCCGGCCGGGAGGGTGACGATGAAGGGGGCGAAGACGAAGGGCAGCGCATACATGATGATTTTCTGGTTTCGATCCTGAACGCGGGAGGACATCACCAGGCCGGCGCCGATCTGGGTGCTGATGAAGAGCACGATGAGGGCGACGAGCTCTGCGCCCCCAGCCTTCTCCGTCAGATTCGAAACGAAGAGGAAGCTGACGGGAGGGTCGGCGAGGATGTCGCCCTTGAAGTTGTCGCTGTTGAGAAGCTGGTAGAGCGAGAGGAACACCGGGAGCTGCAGCAGCAGCGGCCAGCACGAGGCGAGCGGATTGATCTTGTTCTCGCGGTAGAACGCCATCATCTCTCGCTGCAGGCGCTCCTTGTCCCCTTTGTACTTCTCCTGCAGCGCCTTGAGTTCGGGCGCGTGTTGCTGGAGATGGCGCATCGAGCGGATCTGCTTTACCGACAGCGGCAAAATCACCAGTCGGGTGAGGAACGTGAGGCCGACGATCGCAAGGCCCCAGCCGAGGCCGACGTCTTCGTGCAGGAAGAGGATCACGGCCTCCGCCGCATCGATCAACGGCTGCAGGATGTTCGCCAGAACGGTCAAGCGGATGCTCCAGTCGTCTTTTGCGCGTGATCGCAGTGGGTGCGGCGGTCGCGAAAGAGACTGCGGTCGGCGAGCTCGTCGACGCCGCCGTGGCTCCAGGGATTGCAGCGGGCAAGCCGCCAGGCAGCCACGATTGGGCCGCGCGCCACGCCCAGCTCACGCACGGATTGCACGGCGTAGGTGGAGCACGTCGGGTAGTACTTGCAACGCTGCGGCAACGCCGGGGAGATCACCCTGCGATAGAGGTGGACCGGCAGCAGCAGCAGCTCCACAAGCGCGTGGGTGAAGACCTTGAAAGGCGCCTGAGGGGACCGTTTCACGTGTTACGCAGCCTGCTTCCCGGATTCGCCCAGGAGCTCGACCAAAGCTCTTGCAACACCTGACGTGCCCTCACGCTCGACCAGACCTGCAGAGTCAGGGCGGGCGACGAGGACGAAGTCGTGGTCGGGCGGCAGGCGGTCGTCAATGCTCCAGAAAGCCTCGCGCAGCGCGCGCTTGACCGCGTTTCGCTCGACCGCGCCGCCGACCTTGCGGCTGACCGAGATCCCGAGCCGCACCTGATCGGCGCCGGCTTCGCCGCGCGGAAACGAATACAGGACCAGATAGCGGTTGGCATGAGAGCGCCCGTCGCGGTAAACGCGGTCGAAGTCGCCCGAGCGCGACAACCTGCCGCGCTTCTTCCGCTCGGCCATCAGGTCGAAGTTAAGGAGTGAGGCGCTTGCGGCCCTTGGACCGCCGACGACGGATCACGTCACGCCCCGAACGGGTGCGCATGCGCGCGCGAAACCCGTGTGTACGGGCGCGCTTGCGTTTCTTCGGCTGCCAGGTGCGCTTCATCGGATCGGGCAGTCTAGAGGAAGGGCCCCGGCGGGTGGGCGAGGATGGTGTGCCGCTCGTGCGAGCGCGACTTTCCCGCGAAATGCGGGGTGGCCCCCGGGCGCCGGCCAGAGTCGTATGTATGGTCGATCGCCGTGTCCGCCGAGCCCCCCGCCGATGATCTCGCGAGCCTTTGGCGGCGGGTCCGGGCTGAGCTCGAGGCCTCGCTACCGGAGTCGACCTTCAAGCTTTGGCTCGAACCGGTTCGCGTCGTTTCCGCTCACGGCTCGACCCTTTATCTGACCGCACCGCCCTCCGTTCGCGCCTGGGTCGAGCGCCGTTACGCGGCTCGGATCGCATCCATCCTGCGCGCTCAGCAGACCAAGCTGGTGGAGATCGGCTTCGTCGAGGCGGGCGCTGACCCTGGAGCTCGTGAGCCGCAGCCGGACCCGGCAACGCCGGTATCGTTGGCGCTCGCCTCCACCCACACCTTCGATCGCTTCGTCATCGGGCCGGCCAACCGCCTCGCACACGCGGCGGCGCTTGCGGTCGCCGAGCTGCCGGGAGAGGCGTACAACCCGCTCTTTCTCCACGGACCCCCCGGACTCGGTAAGACCCACCTGCTCGGCGCGATCGCCGAGTACCTGCGCCGAAACCATCCTCAGCTCAACGTTCATTACACCACCGCGGAGCGCTTCACTACTGAGTTTGTGACCTCGCTGCGCCGCGACGGGCCGGAGGCCTTCAAAGCGCGGTATCGAGACCTCGACGCGCTGCTGATCGACGACGTACAGGTGCTCGAGGGCAAGGCTCGCACGGAGGAGGAGTTCGTCCACACGTTCAACACCCTTCACGGCGCCGGTAAGCAGATCGTGCTCTCCAGCGACCGGCCCCCCGAAGCGCTTTCGCAACTTGCCGAGCGCCTGCGCGATCGCTTTCGCTGGGGTCTTCAGGTCGAACTCGGAGCGCCCGACTTGCGCACCCGTATCGCCCTGCTGTGGCGCATGGCCTCAGATTCCAGCCCCGATCTCCCGGAACCCGGCGTGCTACATGAAATTGCCACCCGGGTACCGGAGAATGTACGGGTCCTCGAGGGGGCGATGACGCGCGTGCTCGCCGTCGCTTCGCTGCTCAGCGAGCCCCTATCCACTCCGATCGTCCGACGAGCTCTCGGCCAAGAGCTCGTCGATCGGGTGCCGTCGGCAGCCCGCATCCCGACGCTCACCGCGATTCAGGACGCCGTAGGCGAGATCGCCGGCCTTACCCGCGAAGAGCTGGTTTCGCCACGGCGCTCGGCCAAGGTCGCGCGCGCTCGGCAGGTCGCGATGTATCTGGCCCGCGAGCTGACGCCGCTATCGCTGACCGAGATCGCCCGAGGCTTCGATCGCGACCACACGACTGTCCTTCATGCTGTTCGCCACATCGCGACCAAGCTTGAACCGGGCTCCGAGACCGCGCAGACTGTCCACAGAGCTCATATCGCCCTGGGAACATCAGACAGCGCCGCGGGGTATGAACACACAAATAAGACCTCCAATCCCCACGATCCCCACGGCTGATCCACAGGCTTGCCGCCAGTTACCAAGCCAAGATGCAGTCGCCGTCCACAACTGTCAAGAGATCAGATACATCTGATCCAAGTAGGAAGATGATTGGCCCTCTATGAAGCTTTCTGTCCCACGCGATTCACTCTCCAATGCCCTTCAGCTCGTCGGACGAGCCGTTTCGACCCGCGGCACCCTGCCCTCACTCGGCGGCATTCTGCTGATCGCCGGCGACGGTCCGCTGACGCTGCGCGCAACCGACATGGAGCTTTCGCTTACCCGCAATCTCGATGACGCCAAGACCGAGCAGGGGGGCACGGTGCTGCTTCCTGGACGACTACTCGGCGATGTCGTGCGCAGCCTGCCGCCGGGAGAGGTCACGCTTGAGCTTCGTGGCGAACAGCGTGACGTCGAGATCTCAGCCGGCGGTGCGCGCTTTCACCTGCGCACCCTTGCCGCAGAGGACTTTCCGCGCCTGCCCGAGCTCGAAGGAGAGACGGTGCGGCTGCCCGCAGCGCCGCTGGCCGCGACCATTGATCTCGTCGCCAGGGCCGCTTCGCGCGACGAGGTTCGCCCGATCCTCACTGGCGTCCTGCTTCAGGCAGACGGCAGCCGCCTGACCATGGTCGCCACCGATAGCTACCGGCTCAGCGTCAAGCACACAGAGTTCGAGGCGCCGATCACCCAGGCGCTCGATGCAAACGTGCCGGCACGAGCGCTGCGCGAGCTCGCTCGCATCATCTCCGCCGCAGGCGCGGAGGAAGTCGAGATTGCGCTGCAGCGAAACCAGGTCGTCTTCGAGACTGCCGGCGCGGTGCTCTCGTCGCGGCTGATCGAGGGTCAGTTTCCGAGTTGGCGCCAGCTCATCCCCGAGTCGTTCGAGCACGAGGTGCGCATGCCAAGGGAGGAATTGCTCGAGATAGCGCGAAGGATCAGTCAGCTGGCGCAACGTAACGCGCCGCTTCGCTTTGCCTTCGCGGAGGGCGAGCTCACCGTGGCCGCGGAGACTCCGGATATCGGCGACGCCAGCGAGGGCATGCCGGCCCCGTATACGGGCGAACCGCTTGAGATCGCCTTCAACCCGCAGTTTCTCGTCGAGGGAATCGAGAGCATCGCCACCGACGAGGTCTCGCTTCAGCTCTCATCGCCACTTCGCCCTGGCCTTTTGCGTCCGGTCGACGGCGAGGACTTCAGCTATCTCGTGATGCCGATTCGGTTGAACGTCTGATGGCGGGCCGTGGTCGGGCTGGTGTGGCATGGTCGTCGAGTCGGTAAGCGTCCTCGGGTTTCGCAACCTGGCCGACTGCGAGGTCGATCTCGGCCCGGGACTCAACCTGTTCTGGGGGGCAAACGGCGCCGGCAAGACGAATCTGCTCGAGGCGACATACATGGCCCTCGCCGGGCGCTCGTGTCGAACTCGAGACGACCGGGAGGCGATCGCCTTCGGCCAGTCGCTGTGTCGAAGCCAAGCGCGCGTCGGCGACTCGCGAGGGTCGCGTACTTTCCTCACCTCGATCAGCCGCAGCGACGGCCGCCGCCATCTGGTCGACGGAACGCCGGCGGCCAGCGATAGCACGCGCTTGCGCCCGGCGCTCTCAGTGTTCATGCCAGACCGGCTGAGCTTGGTCAAGGGCCCGCCGGCCGGACGCCGGGCCCACCTCGACGGCTTCTGCGCAGCGCTGTGGCCGGCCCGCGACGATATCCGCCGCCGCTACTCGCGGGCGCTGGCGCAGCGAAACGCACTCCTGGGCCGGATCCGCGCCGGTGCCGCAGGGACGTCGACACTTGCTACTTGGGAGAGCGAGCTGGGAAAGGCCGGGGTTGAACTGATCGCGCTGCGATCCGAGGCCGTTGCGCGCATGAGCGCGCCTTTCGCCATAGCGGCCGAGTCGCTCGGCCTTGGCGACGGCGCGGCGCTCGTCTACAAGCCGCGCAGCGAAGCCACCGAGCCACAGGTGCTGGCGGCCGAGATCGCCGCTCGCCGCGCCGCGGACCTGGGCCGCGGCTACACCGGTCACGGCCCCCACCTCGACGAGCTCGCGCTCGAGCGCGATAAGCGCTCCCTGCGCCGCTACGGCTCGCAGGGTCAGCAGCGCACCGCCCTGTTGGCTTTGTTGTTCGCTGAGCGGCGCGTCTTGATCGACGACGATCGCCCGGTGCCGCTGATGCTCCTCGACGACGTCACCTCCGAGCTCGACGTCCAGCGGCGCACGCTGCTGGTCGAGCACCTCGCCGGTGGCGGCCAGGCTCTGGTGACCGCGACCGAGCCCGATCACTTGCCCGAGGTCGAAGGGCGCCGCGACATCGCGATCCGCGACGGCCGCGCACTGAGCTCAGCGACCGAGTCCGAAGCGGCGTGAACCGACGCTCCCAGCCACGCGCGCTCGGCGACTTTGTTCGAACGGTCCGGGTGCAATCGACACCGCAGACCCCGCTCGGTGAGATCCAGAGGGTGTGGTCCGATGCCCTCGGCGCCCGCATCGCAGGTCACGCCGACCCGGTGCGCGAGCGTGACGGCGTTGTCACAGTCGCATGCAGCGCCGCTACCTGGGCGCAGGAGCTCGATCTGCTTCAGAACGAGCTCATCGTGCAGCTCAATCGGGCGATCGAAAGCGGCAAGATCGAGCAACTTCGCTTCGTCGTCGGCGAAAGTCAGGATTTCGATACAGATTAACGCGCGATTTGCAGGACTTTTGTGGACAAACATCAGGCGTTCCGAGTGGCCGCCCTGATATCCTTATGTGAAGTAGCACCGCCACCCCGATCCGTCCGAACCAGGCCAAACAATTGCCCGTACGAGTGCCGTACCACGCGATTTAGGCCGCGCCGGCGGAGCGGGGTTTCTCATGACAGCGATCGAAGGGGCCCAACCGAGTGCCAACTGAAGCGGGCGCTGACGGCAAAAAGTCGGCGGCGACGAAAGAAAACGAGCCAAACGGCTACACATCGGGCGAGATCACCGTCCTGCGCGGGCTCGATCCGGTGCGCAAGCGCCCGGGTATGTACATCGGCTCGACCGGTCCTCGCGGGCTGCACCATCTCGTCTACGAGGTGGTCGATAATTCCGTCGACGAGGCGCTCGCCGGCCACTGCGACGAGATCACGCTCACGCTTCACCCCGACAACAGCGTCACGGTTGTCGACAACGGCCGCGGCATCCCCGTCGACGAGCACCCGGAGGAAAAGCGCCCGGCCGCCGAGGTCGTGCTCACCGTTCTTCACGCCGGCGGCAAATTCGGTGAGGGCGGCGGCTACAAGGTCTCGGGTGGACTTCACGGCGTCGGCGTTTCCGTCGTCAACGCGCTGTCGGAGCGACTGCACCTCGAGATCCACCGCGACGGCTACATGTGGCGCGAGGATTTCGAGCGCGGCGAGCCCCTGGGTGAACTCGAGCGCGGAGAGCCGATCGACGGAAGCGGCACGACGATCACGTTCCTGCCGGACGCGGAGGTCTTCGAGACGCTCGACCTCGACTACGCCACGCTTGCCGAGCGCATGCGCGAAACCGCATTTCTCACCCGAGGTCTGCGGATCGCCATCGTCGACGAGCGCGGCGCCGGTCAGCGCGACACCTTCCAGTACGACGGCGGCATCGTCGACTTCGTCAAGTACCTCAACGCCAACAAAGACCCGATGCACAAAAAAACGGTCTTCTTCGAGTACGAGAACTCAGACGGCGCGGTCGAGGTCGCGATGCAGTGGAACTCGTCGTATCAGGAGTCCGTGTTCTCTTTTGCCAACAACATCAACACCCACGAGGGCGGCTCGCACCTTTCTGGGTTTCGCTCGGCGCTGACGCGCACGCTCAACGCCTACGCGCGGGGCAAGGGCCTGCTCAAGGAAAAGGACGAGAATCTCAGCGGCGAGGATGTCCGCGAGGGGCTCACCGCGGTGATTTCGGTCAAGCTCGCCGACCCGCAGTTCGAGGGCCAAACGAAAACCAAGCTCGGCAACCCACCGGTCGAGGGCCTGGTCAAGGAAACCGTTAACCGCAAGCTCGGCGAGTTCCTCGAGGAGAACCCATCCGAGGCCCGCCGGATCGTCTCGAAGTCGGTCGACGCTGCTCGCGCCCGCCATGCGGCGCGCAAGGCTCGAGACCTGACCAGGCGCAAGTCGGCGCTGGAGAACTCGACCCTGCCCGGCAAGCTCGCCGACTGCACCGTGCGCGACCCCTCGCTGGCAGAGATATTCATCGTCGAGGGCGACTCAGCCGGAGGCTCCGCCAAGCAGGGCCGCGACCGCAACACACAGGCTGTGCTGCCGCTGCGAGGCAAGATCCTCAACGTTGAGAAGAGCCGCATCGACAAGGTTCTTTCGAACGAGATGATCCAGGCGATGATCACGGCGATCGGCACCGGGATCGGCGAGGACTACGTGCGCGAGAACGCGCGCTACCACAAGGTGATCGTGATGACCGACGCCGACGTCGACGGCGCTCACATCCGCACCCTGGTGCTGACCTTCCTCTATCGCGAGCTACCGGACCTGATCGAGGCGGGCTACGTCTACATCGCCAAGCCGCCGCTGTACAAGATCAAGATCGCCAAGCAGGAGACTTACATCGAGAAGGAGTCCGAGCTCGAGGAGCTGATCCTGCGCGACAAGCTCGAGCAGTTCGAGCTTCGCGACGTCAACGGCACCGCGCACAATCTCACCGCGGCACGCTGGCAGCGCTTCAACCGGCGCTTCAAGGAGTACGAGGGGTGGGCCGACTCGTTGCAAGCCGCGTTCGGTCACGACGCGGTCGATTTCCTCGGCGAGTCGCAGATTCTCGACGCGGGTGTTACAACGGTGGCCGGTGTCAAGGAGCTGCTTTCCGGCGAGGACCCCGAGGGCGAGCCCTTCGACACCGAGGTCATCGACGTGACCGATGATCAGATCACGGTGAAGTCGATCCACCGCAGCGACGGGCTGGCACAGACGCGCGGGCTCAGCACCGCGCTGTTTCAGTCCAACGACTACCGCCACCTGATCGAGGTGCACACGGATCTCTTGAAGCAGGTCGGAACACCGCCGTTCACGCTCTCGCTCAACGGCAAGCAAGAAGTTGCCGAGTCCTTCGGAGCCCTACGCCGGGCGGTGCTTGCAATGGCGCGTCACGGCGTCGGTATGCAGCGCTTCAAGGGCCTCGGGGAGATGAATGCCGAGCAGCTTGCCGAGACGACGATGAACCCCGCCTCACGCACGCTGCAACGCGTGACGATTGACGACGCCGCACTCGCCGACCGCATCTTCAGCGAGCTCATGGGCGACAAGGTCGAGCCGCGTAAGGAGTTCATCGAGCGCCATGCGAAGGAGGTGAGGTTCCTAGATGTCTGATGGTGGACTCGACGCGCTGACCGGGCGCATCGAAGAGCGCGAGCTGACGCAGGAAATGCGCAGCTCCTACCTCGACTATGCGATGAGCGTGATCGTCGGGCGGGCGCTGCCTGACGTCCGCGACGGCTTCAAACCCGTGCACCGTCGCGTGCTCTATGCGATGCACGACCTCGGCCTCCAGCCCAATCGCCCCTACCGCAAGTGCGCCTTCATCGTCGGCGAGGTGATGGGCAAGTACCACCCCCACGGCGACTCGGCGATCTACGACACGCTCGTGCGCATGGCGCAGGAGTTTTCGCTGCGTTACCCGCTCGTCGACGGCCAGGGCAACTTCGGCTCGATCGATGGCGACTTTGCCGCCGCGATGCGCTACACAGAGGCGCGCCTCGAGCGCCTCGCGACCGAGATGGTCCGCGATATTGACGCTGAGACTGTCGATTTCGGGCCCAACTACGACGAGTCGCAATCGGAACCGCTGGTGTTGCCTGCTCGGTTCCCGAACCTCCTTGTCAACGGCTCCTCAGGTATCGCGGTCGGCATGGCGACCAACATCCCGCCGCACAATCTCAGCGAGTCGATCGGCGCCGTCAAGGCTTATCTCGAGAACCCCGACATCGACCTCGCCGGCCTGATGGATCACATCAAGGGTCCCGACTTCCCCGGCGGCGGCCTGATGAGCATGGAAGGCATCCGCGACGCCTACGCCTCCGGTCGCGGCTCGATCAAGGTCCGGGCCCGCTGCCACATCGAGCCACTCAAGGGCGGCCGCGAGTCGATCATCGTCTCCGAGCTCCCCTTCACCGTTCGCAAGGGGGGCGACGGCGGCGTCATCACCAAGATCGCCGAGCTCGTCCGCGAGAAGAAGATCAACGGGATCTCCGACCTGCGCGACGAGTCCGACCGCTCCGGCATGCGCCTGGTGATCGAGCTCAAGCGCGGCGGCGATCCGCCCGAGGTCGTGCTCAACCAGCTCTACAAGCACACCTCGATGCAAAACAGCTTCGGGGTCAACATGGTCGCCCTCGTCGACGGCGTACCAAAGACGTTGTCGCTGAAGGAGCTGATCCTTCATTACGTCGGCCACCAGCGCCAAGTCGTCACCCGCCGCACCCAGTATGAGCTGCGCCGCGCCGAGGCCCGTGCGCACATTCTCGAGGGGTTGTTGATCGCGCTCGACAATCTCGACGCGGTAATCGAGCTGATCCGGGGCTCCGCCGACGCCGACCAGGCCCGCGACGGTCTCATGGCGAAGTTCGAGCTGACCGAGATTCAGGCGCAGGCGATCCTCGACATGCGCCTAGCCCGCCTCACGGCGCTCGAGTCCGACAAGGTGCGCGAGGAGCACACCGAGCTGATCGGGAAGATCGCCGAGCTGCGGGCGATCCTCGGCGACCCGGCCCGCATCGACGCGCTCATCGTCGAGACGCTCGACGAGATCAACGACCGCTACGGCGACGAGCGCCGGACAGAGCTAACCCACTTCGAGGGCGACATGAACATCGAGGACATGATCGCCGACCAGCAGATGGTGATCTCGCTGACGCACTCCGGCTATGTCAAACGCCTACCCCTGGTCACCTATCGCCAACAACACCGCGGCGGCGTCGGCGTCATGGGCATGGAGATGAAGGAGGGCGACTACATCGAGCACCTCCACATCTGCTCGACGCACGATTTCCTCCTTTTCTTCACCAATCGTGGCAAGGTCTACCGGCTCAAGGTCTGGGAGCTTCCCGAGGGCTCGCGCACGGCGAAGGGGCGAGCTTTGGTCAACGTACTACCGCTCACTGACGGCGAAAAGGTGATGGCGGTGATCCCGACGCGCGACTTCAAGGAGGCCAGATTCCTCGCCTTCGCCACCGCCAAGGGCCTGGTCAAGAAGACTGAGTTCCTCGCCTACAACACGCCGATCCGCGCCAACGGGATCATCGCGATCAAGGTCCGCGACGGCGACGAGCTGGTCCAGGTGCGCCTCACCACCGGCGACGACGACCTCCTGCTGGTCTCGAAGTCGGGCCATGCCTCGCGCTTCAACGAAAGCAAGGTTCGCTCGATGGGCCGCGACACCTCCGGGGTCAAGGGGATGAACGTCTCCGGCAAGGTCGGCGGTGAAGATAACTGCGTCCTCGGGCTCGCTGTCGCCCGCGACGACGCCGAGCTCTTCGTCGTCACCCAGAACGGCTACGGCAAGCGCACGGCGGTTTCGGAGTATCCGGTCAAGGGTCGCGGCACCAAGGGCGTGCTGACGATCAAGATGACCGCCAAGAAGGGCGGCCTTGCCGGCGCTCTGATCGTTCGTGAGCACCAGGATCTCCTCTTCATTTCGCAGAACGGCATGGTCCAGCGCACCCGCGCCGGCGGCATCTCGCAGATGGGCCGCGCAACGCAGGGCGTCAAGGTGATGAACATCAAGGACGACGACCGCGTCAGCGCCGTCGCCCTTGTCGTCGAGTCAGCGGCCGTCGCTGATGTCGCCGCCGAGGCCGATCAGATCGCCCTCGAAGCGGCCGAGGGAGCTGCTCCGCCGCCCGCCGCCGCGAACCCAGCGGCCGAAGATTCCGGCGATTCCGGCGAGTAGCAGCTAAGCCCAGAATCGCCCCCCATTGTTTTGGCGGCGACCCTTTCCGGGACGAAACGCGTTGAGCACGACCTTCGCTTTTGCTTCAATTCACGTCACCAGAGAAAGGAGGTGGTCCTAAGTTGAGTGACAGTTTTTCCGGGACGCTGGAGGTGCGGGGCCGCTAGTCGGCCGCTCCGTTCGAAACGGCGGGCGACCGCCAACAAGGACGAGCATCGTGCGAGCCGCCTGGCGCAATCCAACCCCAGGCACCGGCGAGTCGCGGAGACCGGAACCCGTCCCACCCGGTCGCATACATCCAAAGCTCGTTTAGAAATCGCACCTTGGAAGGGCCGCTCCGAAAGGGGCGGCCCTTCTGTAACAGCGATCAAACAGCGATCAGATAAGGCTCCCATGCGACCGGCACCAGGGGTGCGGCGATGCGGATAAAGACGGTGGGCCCGGGCGGCCGTGGCCGGTTCGTCGGATGCATGCGCGCCTCCCGCGGTAGGCGGCTGCCCTTTTTGCGGTTGCAAGGTGCGCATGAGGCGACGATATTCTCCCATACGGACTTACCGCCTTTACTGCGCGGTATGACGTGGTCAACCGTCAGCCCGGCCGCCGCCTCCCGCCCGCAGTACTGGCAGGTATAGGAGTCGCGTGCGAGCACGGCTTTGCGCGTGATCTTTCGCCGGTGAACATCGCGGGGGACCCGCACGTAGCGCACGAGCCTGATCACGCAGGGCCGGTCGACGTCGAGTCGCTCGGAGTGAAGAGAGCCGTGGCCCCGCTCCAGCATCTCGGCGCGCGCCTTGAGTAGCAGCACGGTTGCGCGGCGCACGGTGCAGACGTTGATCGGCTCGTAGCTCGCGTTGAGGACAAGCACCCGGCCGCCGGTGGTCCGGGTCTGGGCCAGCGGCGAGCGGCGAATGGTTACTTCGGGGTCCTCGGCGACCTCCATTGTGCTTCGGAAGTCTAGATGTAGCGCCGGGCCGGACAGCCCTGAGAAGAATCTAGGACCGAAGCCCGGGGACACCGTCGCTGGTAACCGGGTAGCTGCCGTGGATGCGAACGTTTTCGGCCATGCCTCTGAGTCCCTCGATCGCAGCGGCAACTGAGGCGTCCGCGGTTGACCCCTCGAGGTCGGCGAAGAACATGTAACGGCCGAGCTCGGCAGGCCTGAGCGGGCGGGATTCGATCCGGACCAGGTTCACCTCGCGACTCGCGAACTCGCCCAGCGCGTCAACCAGCGCCCCCGGGTGGTCGTCGCCGAGCTCGGAGAAGCTGATCGTCGTCTTCCACGGGCCTTTGCCGGTGAGCTCTGTGCCCGCAGGCGCGAGCCAGACGAAGCGGGTGACGTTGCCGGGATCGTCCTCCACACCCTCGCGAATAACCGTGCAGCCGTAGATCGCAGCCGCGGCCGGTGCCGCCAGGGCTGCCCAGGGCTGCGGCGATTTGGCCACGGCCAGCACCGCCTCGGCGGTGCTGGTGGCCGCCCGAGGCTCTGCATGGCCGAGCTCAGCGCGGATGAAGCCCGCGCATTGCGCCGTCGCTTGAGGGTGCGAGAGCAAAACCTCGATCGCGCCGAGCTCGATCGCATCGCGGGCGATCAGCGCCTGGATGATCGGCTGGTCGAACTCGCCGGCAATGGTCACGTTTGGGGCGTCGAAGGCGAGCGTGTCGAGCGTCATCCGCACCGACCCCTCGCTGGAGTTCTCCAGGGGAACGAGGGCGCGCTCGGCCTCTCCCTTCTCGACCGCGAGGATCGCGCCGTGAATCGTCGTTTGGGGAAGCCATTCGAACTCGACTTCCGCCGCCGCCGCACGCAGCGCGTCTTCGCTGAAGGTCCCAGCCGGGCCGAGGTAGGCGATCCGCATCGGCGCGACGTTAGCCGCTAGAGGCCCGCTACTCGAAGATGATCGTGTATGTGGCGCCGTTGTTGGTCGAGTCCTGTTCACCGAGCACCGGCACGGCCTGGACCTCGAGCGTCAGCGGCACCTCGGTGTCGGGCTCGCCGCTGAGCGGCACCGTGACTGTCTGCAGGCCTTGAGAATCGAGTTGCGGGATCGTCTCTTCGCCCTCGATTACCGTTGAGCCGCCAGTCAGCGTGTAGACAACCTTGACGTCGCTTTCCTGTTCTTCGCCCTGATTCTGGACCTCGATCGAGATCTTCGGCTCGTCGTTACCGAGCGCGAGCGACGTCTCGAGGTCGACGCTCAAGGGTGTTTTGCTGATCTCGGTACTGAGCAGGGCGAGCCCGTGAATTCCCTGCACAGCGCCCGTTTGCACAGCAAAAGTACTGAGCACGGCGTAGAGCTCGAGCTCGTCGAGCCAGCGTTCGATGGGCGGCGGCAAGAACTGGCTTGGGTCGATCCCATCGGGTATCTGCTGCTCCTCGAGCACGGCGTTTCCGCCCACCCGCCCGCGTTCGTAGAGCACGTCGCTGGCGAGAACCACCCGCATGTCCTCGGCGATGCGCTGGATCGCACTGTCGCGTTCCGACGAATCTCCGAGAGCGATCGGGATGTCGTCGGCGATTCCCTCGAGAGCATCGCGGCGCAGTTCGAAAGCTTGTACAAGTTCCTGTTGAGAATCGGCGAGGTCGTCGGGTGTGTCGAGACCCTCGACGCGCTGTAGAAGCTGCTCAGCGGTGCCACGATCGGAGGCGATCTCCGCTTCGAGGCTGAGCTCCGTGAGGTTATTGGGCGGTTGCAGCAGACGGTCGAAGAAACCGACCGAGAGCTGATTCGAGGTCGTGACGATCGAGTTCAGGTCGGAGACATAGTTTTCGAAGCCGCGCTCTTCGCGTGCGTTGAGGCACCCGCGAATCCCGAGCAAGAGCAGGATCACGACCAGCACACCGACGCCGAGCGCGATCATCCGCCGCAACAGCAGTTGGCGCTGGCGCTCGGACCCAGGAGTTCTGGGCCCACCGCCGCGCGGGGCCGGCTCTAGTCCTTCGTCGTCGAGGAAAGCCACGATCTCACCGGGTTCGCATTTGCGACTGCCAAGGGGTCACTTCGGCCCGGAGAGTATGAAACCTGCTGCGGAAGGACTGGCCCGCCGCTCGGCGAACGTCGTCAGGTGGTGGGCGAAGAGCTGGTCATGGACCGTTTCCGGTTGTTGGAGCGAATCGGCTCCGGGGGCATGGGCACCGTCTTTCGGGCTTTCGACGAACGTCTCCAGCGCGAGGTCGCGGTCAAGGAACTGGACAATGTCGATCCCGAACGCGTCTTGCGCGAAGCCCAGGCGGTCGCCCGACTCAACCACCCGGCGATAGTCACGCTCTATGAGCTCGGCGAGCACGACGGGCGCGCCGTCCTCGTCTCCGAGCTGGTGCCCGGATCGACGCTTTCGCGCATACACGCCCAGGGGCATCTCTGCGACCGCGACGTCGCCGAAATCGTCAGCGACCTCTGCGAGGCGCTCGCCCACGCCCATCATCGAGGCGTCGTTCACCGCGACATCAAGCCGCAGAACGTGATCGTCCGCGAACCCTTCCGAGGGGGTCGCAGGGCGAAGCTGATGGACTTCGGCATCGCTCGACTTTCCGGAGCGCCGACGCTTACTGCCGAGGGAGAGATCGTCGGCACCCTCGCCTACATGTCGCCTGAACAGGCCGAGGGCGAGCTCGCCGGACCGCCGACCGACGTCTACTCGCTCGCGCTCACAGCGTACGAGTGCTGGGCTGGAGTCAACCCGGTTGCCGGGCGCTCACCGGCCGAAACCGCCCGGCGCATTGGGGGAGGAGCTCCATCGCTTTGCTGCACACGTCCAGATCTTCCGGAAGGCCTGACCGACACGATCGACGCCTGCCTCGATCCCGAGCCCCAGCTGAGGCCGACACCGTTGCAGCTACACGAGTGCCTGGAAGCCGAGATCGAGTGGCTCGACGGCGAACAGGCTGTGCCCTCACCGGCGGGCGTCGGTAACGAACCGGTCGCAGCTGCCTGGAGATCAATCGGGTTCGCTCGCATCGCCGCGCTCGCCTGCATCGCAGCGGCACTTGTACTCATCGCCGGTCCCTCGTCAGCCGGCGGGCTCGCGCTCGTTCTCGCTGTGTTGCTGGCCCCCTCGCTGATCGCGGGGGCCTCGGCCTCGAGCCTGATGCCGCTGTCAGGACCAGCGCTTGCCGCGCTCGGAGTCCCGGCAGCAGCAGCCGCGCCAGGGGCTATCGGCCCCACTGCTGTGGCACGCGCCGCGCTCGGAGTGGGGACTTGGCTTTGGCTCGTCGCATCTTCGCTCGGACTCGGATTCGGCCCGGATCTCGGCCTCGGGCCCGAAGCTCCGCGGGGTTGGGCGGACGACGCCGGCCTGGCTGCCGAATCGATTTTGGAGCCGATGATCGCGCTCGACTCACTGATCGGCGCCCTCGTCTTCGCGGTGGCGGCGGTGGCGCTGGGGCGCCTGCTGGCCGTGGCGCACGCCTCGATCGCCCTGTTACTGGCGATGCTGTGGGCGGCCGGTGTGCACGGTGCGCTGGCCTTGGTTGGTGACGGATCGCTCGCCGAGAATCCGGTAGGCGTGGTTGTCGCCGCGCTATTTGCGGTCGCCGTCGAGTTCGGCCCGCGCCGCCGTCGCGAGGACGAGCCGGGCGACGCCATCGCAGCCGGCAGGCGCGATCTCGGTCGTCGCCGCCTCGCGGGGCGTCTGGCGTAGCCGCGACCCCCTAGGATTTCCCTTTCCCGAAGGCGGGTATTCGCCATGCCCGCGAACCAGAGAGACGGTGGACCATCAGCGTTCTTCGCAACCTGGAACAGCGCATCGAGAGCCTCGTCGAAGGGGTGTTCAGCCGTGCCTTCTCATCACAGGTACAGCCGGTCGAGATCGCCCGCAAGTTGGCGAAGGAGATGGATGCCCACCGCACCGCCTCGGTCTCGCGCGTCTACGTCCCCAACCAGTACACGGTGTGGCTGTCGTCCGAGGACAAGAATCGGCTCGAGGGATATGAGCGCTCGCTCGAGCAGGAGCTCTCGTCCTATCTGCTCGAACACGCCCGCCGCCACGACTATGCGCTCCTGACCAGGCCCGAGGTCGATCTCGAGGTCGATGAACGCCTGCGCCTTGGCGAGTTCGGCATTCAGACCCGTCTGGTCAAGCCCCCCGCCCGCCAAGGCGAATCGCCTGAGCAGGGCGAGCAGGGCCACACGATGGTCTACACGGCGCCGCCCAAAGACACGAAGTCGCGCAAGCGCAAGCCCGCCGCTCATCTCACCGAAACGAAGGCGATCGTGTCGCTCGACGACCGACGCTACGTGCTCGACGGCCCGGTCGCCGTGCTCGGGCGCTCTCGCGAGTGCGACTGCGTGCTCAACGATCCCAACGTCTCGCGTCGCCACGCCGAGCTGCGACGCGGCACGACGGGCGACTGGCAGATTGTGGATCTCGGCTCGACCAACGGCGTCAAGGTCAACGGCCGCCCAGTCGACGCTTCGCGCCTGTCCCCGGGCGACGAGGTCATCGTCGGCACCGCCCGCTTCGCCTTCGACATCGAGCACTGAAATTTGGACACCGAGCCCATCGCCGTAGGCCTCAAGTTCGGCTTTCTCGCCGTTCTCTATCTGTTTCTGTTCTGGATCTCGCGCTCGGCATTGCGGGAACTGCGAAAGACGACTGCGCCGGCGCCGGAGGCAACCGGCTTTCACGAGGCGGTCGGGCCCGGTGGCCGCTCGGCCGCAACCGATGCGTTTCTGGTCGCCGTCAAGGGCGGCGGCCTGCCGCCCGGTGAGCGCTACGACCTCTTCGGCGGCCTTTCGATCGGTCGCTCGGGCGAAGCCGACGTGCGCATCGACGACCGCTTCGCTTCCTCGATCCACGCCAGGCTCTACTCGCGCGGCGCCCAGTACTACGCCGAGGACCTCAACTCGACCAACGGCACCTTCCTCAATGAAGCTCCGCTCGAGGGCGAAGCTGCGATCTCCGATCTCGATGTGGTCCGAATCGGCGACACCGAGTTGCGCTTCGAGCTGCAGTTACCCGGGAGCGACTGATGCTGCGCGTTTCCGAACAGGCGTTTCGCACCGACACCGGTCGCCAGCGCACCGCCAACGAGGACTCCTTCTTCGCCAGTGCACCGCTGTTTGCCGTCGCCGACGGCATGGGCGGCGCCAAGGCGGGCGAAGTCGCCTCCCGAATCGCCGCAGAGGCGTTCGAGGCCGCCGAGCGTGGGGGCGAGTCGCCGGAGAGCTTCCTGCGCTCGATCGCAGAGAGCGCGAACCAAAGCATCCACGGGCTCGCCCAGCACGACTCGTCCAGATCCGGCATGGGTACGACCTTGACCTCGGCGCTGGTCGAGGGTGACGACGTCGCCTTCGCCCACGTCGGCGACAGCCGCGCCTACGTCCTTCGCGACGACGTGCTGCGCCAGCTGACCGCCGACCACTCGCTCGTCGAAGAGCTCCGCCGTCAGGGCAGGCTGACCAGCGAGCAGGCCGAGGATCATCCGCAGCGGTCGATCATCACGCGCGCGCTCGGGCCGGAGCGCGAGGTCGAGATCGACTCCTTCACCTTCTCCGCCCGCCCTGACGACGTCTTCCTGCTCTGCTCGGACGGGCTCACGACGATGATCAAGGAAGAGGCGATCGCCGAGATCCTGCGCAGCGCTTCCTCGCTCAAGGAGGCTGTCTCCCAGCTCCTCGAGGCGGCCAACAAGGCCGGTGGGCGCGACAACATCACGGCGCTTGCCTTTCGCCTCGAGGAAACCGATGAGGCCGCTACCGACTCAAGCGCGACGCTCATCGGCCCGTCCGCCGAGGAGGCGGGCCTGAGCGCCGAGCGCGTGCACGCCTCGGCCGCGGGCCGCACGGCCACAACCGCAGAGCCGCACGGGCCGCCAAAGCGGCGTCCCCTCAGGACCGCGGCCAAGGTCTTGGTCGTCTTGGCGATCCTCGCGGGTATCGGCATCGGCGCTTACTACGGAGTGCGCCAGGTCTATTTCCTCGGCATCGACGAGGGCGGGCGCGTCGCGCTTTACCGCGGCCTCCCCTACGACCTTCCCCTGGACGCCAGGCTTTACTCGGAGGTGACCTCCGCCGCCTTCCAGGCCGACACGCTGCCCGATGATCGTCGCGACGAGGCCACCGACCACGAGTTGCGTTCCCGCTCCGACGCCGTCTCCCTTCTCGAAGACCTCGAGGCCGCCGCTGTCGCCGAGACACCAACCACGCCGACGCCATCTCAACCCAACTCGGGCGACCAAAGCAATCCGCCGAGCCAAGGCAATCAGCAGGACACAGTCAACGGGGGCAAAGAGGGTGGGTCGGAAGGGGGTGCCTCACCCTCCGGGGGCGCCGGGACCATTGACCAGAGCGGCACTGGGACCGGCAATTAGCGCGCTCGGATTGAAAGCCTGCGCAAGCTCGAGATGAGCGCCCGAAACAGAGAGCTGCTCGCCCTCGTGCCCGTCGCCCTGCTGGTCACGACCGGCTTTGCCGCGGTCTTCATCGTCCGCTCGAACGAGGTCACCGATCTCAGCCTGATCTATGGCGGCTACTTCCTCGCGCTCTGTCTCGCAGCACACATCTTTCTCCGCCTGCGCCTGCCCAACGCCGACCCCTACCTGCTTCCTCTCTGCGCCCTGCTCGCTGCGATCGGCCTCGTCGTGATCTATCGGATCGACGACCAGCTCGCCTTCGACCAGGCCTCGGTCTTCGTCATCGGCCTCGCCGTCTTCTGCGCGACGATCATCTTCCTGCGCGACTACCACGTGCTCGAGCGCTATCGGTACATCATCGCCACGGTAGGGATTCTGCTGCTGATGGCGCCCCGCCTGTTTTCGCCCGACAACGGCGCCTACCTCAGCATCGACCTCGGCCCAGTCGAGTTTCAATCGGCTGAGCTGGCGAAGCTGTGCATCGTTGTTTTCCTTGCCAGCTACCTGGCGGAGAAACGAGAGATGCTCTCCATCGCGGCCCGGCGCGTGCTCGGTCTGACGATCCCGCCGCTGAAGCACTTTGGGCCGCTGCTCGTGGTCTGGGGGGTGGCGATGTTGATGCTGATCTTCATCCGCGACCTCGGCAGCTCACTGATGTTCTTCGGCGCTTTCTTGGCGCTGCTCTATATAGCCACCGGGCGCTTCTCTTACGTGCTCATCGGCCTCGTCATGTTTGCCGCGGGTGCCTATTTGCTGGGGTCGAACATCTCCCACGTCCACGACCGGCTCGATATCTGGATCGACCCGTTTCAAAAGAACGCTCCCGACGGCGCCGGCCAGATCCAGCAGTCGCTGTTCGCCCAGGCCGACGGCGGACTCTTCGGCCGGGGACTCGGCGAATCACTGCTGAAGCTACCGGGGCCGTTTGCGCCCGACTGCGCCCAGCCCTTCCCGGAGTGCGGCAGCATTCTCCCTGCGCCTCACACCGACTTCATCTTCGCCGTGATCACGATGGAACTCGGTCTCTTCGGCGCCTGTGGCGTGATCCTGGTCTACGCGCTGATCGCGGCGCGCGGCTTCAAGACCGCGGTGATGGCACCCGACGGATTTTCCAAGCTTCTGGCTTCCGGGCTTACGGCGATCTTCGCCCTCCAAGCCTTCGTCATCATCGGCGGTGTCACCAAGGTGATCCCGCTCACCGGCGTCACGCTCCCGTTCGTTTCCTATGGCGGCAGCTCGATTGTCGCGAACATGATCCTGCTGGCGCTGCTGCTGCTGATCTCCGATCGCGCCCGCCGCCCGCCTAACGCCCAACCTCGCGGCGGCGTCGACCCTGTGCAACCCCTGCCCGCATGAACAAGCCGATCGTCCGCATCTACGTGCTCGTCCTGCTGCTCTTCGGCACGCTCGTCTATTTCACGTCGAAGTGGGCCGTGTTCGACTCGGAGGCACTCGGCGAGCGCACGGAGAACCGTCGGCCGCTGATCGAAGCGCAGCAGATCCCGCGCGGCTCGATCACCACCGCCGACGGGGTGCTCATCGCCGAGAGCCTCCCCGAGGGCAGTGGGCGCAAGCCCGTCTACGTGCGCAGCTATCCCGAGGGATCGCTGTTCGGCCACCCGGTCGGCTACTCGTTCGTCGACCTCGGGACGCGCGGCATCGAGCAAACCGAGAACGAGCTTCTCACCGGCGAGGAGAACGAGTTCGCCTCGATCATCGACCAACTTCGCGGCAGCCAGCCGGCGGGCGCCGACATCACCCTGACGCTCGACGCGCAGGCGCAGCGAACTGCGACCGAGCTGCTGCAGGCCGCTGTTACCGATCCCGAGAGCCCAGGCGCGGCTCTGGTCGCGATCGAGCCTGCGACGGGCGCCGTGCGGGCAATGGCCTCTGTTCCAGGGTTCGACTCCAACGCGGCCCGCAACGACGCCGAGTTCAGCAGCATCTCGACCAGTGCCGGGTCGCCGATCCTCAACCGCGCGACCCAGGGCATCTATCCCCCGGGCTCGACGATGAAGGTGGTAACCGCCGCCGCGGCGCTCGACTCCGGCGAATTCGAACCCGACACGGTGCTCAACGCCGATTCGCCCAAGGAGATCAGCGGCCTCGACCTCGCCAACTCCGGCGGCCAGAGCTTCGGCGACATCGATATGACCACGGCGCTGACCAATTCGGTCAACACCTACTGGGCTCAGGTCGGCGAGCAGCTCGGCACGGAGACGATGGTCGAGTACATGGAGCGCTTCGGCTTCTACTCGGTCCCCGAGCTCGATTACCCGACGGATCAGATGGATGAGAGCGGTGTCTACTCGGGCGGCGAGCTCGTGCGCGAGGACTTCGACGTCGGCCGTGTCGCGATCGGTCAGGGTGGCGAGGAGGGACAGGCGCTGGCGACCGCGACTCAGATGGCCGAGGTAGCGGCGACGGTGGCCAACGGCGGCACCTTGATGCGACCGACCTTTCTCCAGCAGGCCAAGGATCCCGACGGCCGCGTGATCGAGGAGCTCGGCGACGGCGAGGAGCAGGCAGAGGTGATCTCCGAGGAGTCGGCTGCGCAGCTGACCGAGATGATGACCAACGTCACCCGCGAGGGCACCGCCTCGGGGCTCGACGTCGGCGGCGTCGAGTTCGCCGGCAAGACCGGCACCGCCGAGATCGACGTCGAAGCCAGCATCAACCAGCCGTGGTTCCTCACCTTCGCTCCGAGCGAGGATCCGCAGATAGCGGTTGCGGTCACGGTCGAGCGCTGCACTGGGTGCTTTGGTGGTGACACCGCGGGACCGATCGCGACCGCCGTGATCGAAACGCTGCTCGACTGATGGCGCTCCAGCAGGGCCAGCGCGTCAGCGATCGCTACACGCTGATCAGCCGTCTCGGCAGCGGCGGCATGGCCGATGTCTGGCTCGCGCACGATGAGATGCTCGATCGTCGCGTCGCGCTCAAGTTCCTGCACGAGCGCTTCGCTCAAGACGAGCAGTTCGTCGAGCGTTTTCGCCGCGAGGCGCAATCGGCCGCCCACCTTCAACACCCGAACGTCGTCGGTGTCTATGACCGCGGCGAGGCCGACGGGCGCCACTGGATCGCGATGGAGTACGTCGAAGGAGCGATGCTGAAGGATCTGATCGGCCGCGGGCTGACGATCGGCGAGAGCGTCGAGATCATCCGCCAGGTCCTCGTCGGCGCCCGTTTCGCCCATTCGCGCGGAATCATCCATCGCGATCTCAAGCCGCAGAACGTCATGGTCGACGGCGAGGGCCGCGCTCGCGTCACCGACTTCGGAATCGCCCGCGCCGGTGCTTCTGAGATCACCCAGACCGGATCGGTGCTCGGCACCGCGCAGTATCTCTCGCCCGAACAGGCTCAGGGGCTCGAGGTAACCGCGGCATCGGACCTCTATTCGATTGGGGTGATGCTCTACGAGGCGCTCACCGGCGAGGTCCCGTTCGAGGCTGACACGCCTGTCGCGGTCGCCCTCAAGCAGATTTCGGAGCAGCCGCGGTCGCCATCTCAGCTCAACCCCCAGGTATCGCCGGCACTCGACATAGTCGTGGGGAAGGCGCTTGCCAAGGAGCCCGAGAATCGCTTCCAGAGCGCTGACGAGTTCCTGCGCGCGCTCGATCTGGCCGAGGGTGAGCCCTCGGGCGCCGGCCTCGGAGCCACCGCCGCATATGTCCCGGTGGCTGTGGTCGAAGAGCCCCCCCTTCTCGAACAGGAGGGCTGGTTCAGTCGCCGCCGCCTGATCGTCCTCGGCGTGATCGCGGCGCTTGTCATCGCCGCGGCCGTCTGGGCGCTGACGCGCGACGGCACGGAGACGACGAACGTTCCCGCTGTGATCGAAAAGACCGAGACCGAGGCGCGCTCTTTGCTCGAGCGCCGCGGCTTCGACGTCGCCACCTCAACGGTCGCGAACTGTTCTGCCGAGGGCACCGTCGTCGAACAGGACCCGGCCGCCGGCTCGGAGGCAAAAGAGGGCGCGCGGGTGACGCTTACGGTAAGCCTCGGCCTCTCGGTCGAGGTTCCGCCCTTGCGAAACGAGACGCTTGCCAAGGCGCGCAAGCAACTCCAGGAAGAGAACCTGCTGGTCGCAGACGAGGAGCAGTCTTCACGCGACGTCGACTCCGGGCGGGTGATCGAGACCCAGCCCGCGGCCGGTGAGGAGGTCGAGTGCGGCTCGACCGTGACCTTGATCGTCTCCAAGGGCGCAAACCTGATCACCCTTCCCGACGTTCTCGGCGACACCCAGGAATCGGCTGAGGCTGAGCTCGAGCGCCTCGGGCTCATCGTCAACGTCGACTTTCGCGATGCCGACCAGGAGGAGGGAATCGTGATCGGCGAGAACCCAGGCGCCGGCTCTGAGCTGCTGCGCGGCGATCAGGTAACGATAATCGTCTCGACCGGCGCGGGCTCGGTCACGGTCCCAAGTGTGGAAGGCCAATCTGAGGACGCCGCCAGCCGGTTGTTGCAGAGCCGTGGGCTCAGCGTCGAAGTCGTCGCGCGCGAGACCGATGATCCTGACGAGGATGGACGCGTGCTCGACCAGGCACCCAGTGCGGGCAGCCGCCTACGCCAGGGTGACTTCGTCACGATCTACGTCGGCGAGTTGGTCGAGGTAAAGCCGGAGCCGCCGACCACGACGACGACGCCCGAGGAAACCACGACGACCACGACCCCGCCGAAGTCGCGTTGAGCGACCCGCCCCGATGAAGGTGGCAGTGATCTCGGGTGGGCGCTCCTCTGAGCATGAGATCTCGTTGCAGTCGGGCGCGTCGGTGGCCGCGGGCTTGCGCGAGGCGGGTCACGAGGTGATCGAGGTATTGATCGAGCGTGACGGCCGCTGGCTCGCCGACGGCGCGGACGTCGAGATGCGAGCCGGCGGCGGTCTGCTCGGCTGCGATGTCGCTTTCCCGGTCCTTCACGGCCCGTTCGGTGAGGACGGCACGGTCCAGGGGACGCTCGAGACCCTCGATCTCGCTTACGCCGGCCCGAGCGTGCTTGCCGCCGCGGTCGCGCTCGACAAGCTGATCTGCAAGCGCCTGCTCGCCTTCCACGGTCTACCGCAGGTCGACTTCGTCGAGGTCGGCGAGCCGGGCTGGCGTGAGCACGCGGCGACGATGGGTCAGCCGCTTTGGGTAAAGCCCTCGCGCCTGGGCTCGAGCGTCGGCATCTCGCGGGTGCTCAGTCCAGAGGCCGAGCTCGATCAGGCGGTGAAGCTCGCGCTCGCGCACGACCCGCGGGTGATCATCGAGGCAGACGCCGGTGGGCTCGAGGTCGAGTGCTCGGTGATCGGCAACTCAGGACTGGGCGAGGACCCCGATTCGGTCGAGACCTCATTGCCCGGAGCGATCGTGACCAAGCGATCGCAGTGGTACGACTTCGAAGCCAAATACGTCGAAGGTGGCATGGAACTTCAAGTACCGCCTCCGATCGGAGACGACGCTGTAGGCCGCGTCCGCGAGCTCGCAGCACAGGTCTTCCGGGCGATCGGTGGCACCGGCCTCGCCCGCTGTGACTTCTTCGTCCGAGATACCAGCGAGGTCTTGGTCAACGAGATCAACACGATCCCCGGCTTCACCTCGACCAGCGTCTTCGGCAAGCTCTTCGAAGCGACCGGCGTGCCCTACCCGCAGCTCTGCGACCGCCTCGTGCACCTCGCCGTCATTCGCCACGAGCGCGAGCGCTCTTTCGAGTTCTAGCCGAGCGCTGTTGCAAGCCGGCCCGGCGTCTCAGCCGGCCGCCAACGCCGCCTCTGAGATCTCGACCTTGTACTCGCCGGAGGGGCCGGTGAGCTTGGTCAGCCAAATCAGGTAGTACCGTGCCGGCTCCGCAACATCGAGCTCGATCTGAACGGCGTCGGCGGCGTCGGTGATCTCTCCCACCGGTGCCCCCCACCCTTCGAGTTCGGTCGGAGGGCCTTCTGCGGCGGCGTAGATCTCGGCGTCCCAGCCGGCGTCGGCAGTGCTGATCGAGAGGTTCGTTCCCGCGACCGGCTCGCCCGCGTCGACCACCAGACCAACTCCCGGCTTGCCGGCGGCGTCGATGACCACGGCCGAGGCCGTGTATTCCTCGGTCGGCCATGCGCTGGCGCTGTCGCCGTCGATTGCGAACTGCGCCTCGTCTGAATGCTCCTCGTCGTCACCGCCGGTGGAGGCTGGGTCGAAGGCACTCGCCCCCACCAGGGTCACCTCCTGGCCGACGGGTTCGGTACTGCCGCCACCACCACCGGAGTTTCGCCCCTTTTCTTCAGGGCCGAGCCCTGCGATCAGCAGCGCGGCGATCGCCGCCACCACGACGAGCACGATGCTGGCGACGGAGATGCGCCTCGGCGTCAACAGGCTGCCACTGCGGCGTGGTACCGATTCGAGCACCGTGGTCGCCTCGCCTGTCGAGTGCCCGGCGCGCGCGACCTCGACCTCGAGCGCGTTCTCGAGGTCGGCAAGCATCGAGTTCATGTCGTCGTAGCGCTTGTCGGGCTTTTTTTCGGTTGCGCGCTCGATTACCGCGGCGAGCGCCGAGGAAGCGTCGCGGCGCTTTCGCTGCACGTCGGGCATGCGCTCGTTCACATGCTTCATCGCGACGCCGACGAGGTTGTCGGCCTGGAAGGGCACCTCGCCGGTGAGCATCTCGTAAACCAGGATGCCGAGCGAGTAGATGTCGGAGCGGGCGTCGACCTCCTGACCCATCGCCTGTTCGGGCGAGACGTAGTCGGTCGTCCCCAGTACGCGCCCGGTCTTGGTCATGCCGTCGTTCTCGAGCGAGCGGGCGATGCCGAAATCGGTGACCTTGGCGCGCCCGTCGGCATCGATCAGCACGTTTTGGGGCTTGACGTCGCGATGCACGAGGCGGCGGGCGTGGGCTGCCTGAAGTCCGCGCCCGACCTCGATGCCGTAGGCGGCGGCCTCGTCCAGCGGCAGCCGGCCAAGCCGATCGATGTGGTGCTTGAGCGTCTCGCCGTCGCAGTACTCGAAGACGATGTAGGGGCGTCCGCCGTCCTCGCCGGCGTCGATCACCGCGACCACGTTCGGGTGAGAGACCTGAGCGACCGCGCGGGCCTCGCGGCGGAAACGCTCGATTTGGTCGGGCTGATCGGAGATCTCGCGGTGAAGCACCTTCGCTGCGACCCAACGCTCCAGCGTTTCGTCGCGAGCGAGGTAGACGGTCGACATGCCGCCGCTGCCGAGCTTTGACTCAAGCCGGTAGCGAGCGGACAGCACCGTACCGGTTAGTGCTCCTGGTGATCCTGTAGCCGCTTCGCTCATCGCCTGTCTATTTTCAACCCTTCACCCGGCCGGAAGCGCCGTGGCCTGCCAACTGCATGATGACCGTCGAGCTCCGCTACTACACAGATCCTGCCTGCGACTGGTCGTGGGCGACCGAGCCGAAGCTGCGCCGGCTGTTGTGGGCGTTCGCCGACGAGCTCGAAATGAGATGGGTGATGGGGGGTCTTTGGCGCACGGTCGAGCCCGCAGATCATGCTCGCCACATTGCTACCTGGCTCGAGGTCGCGGCGGAATCAGGAATGCCCTGCGACCCTCGGGTGTGGAACAGCGGTCCGATCTCTTCCTCCTACCCGGCATGCCAGGCCGTATCTGCGGCAGGCGAGCAAGGATCAAAGCTGGCCTACCGGTATCTGCGACGCCTGCGTGAGGGGATCTTCTGTGAGCGCCGCAAGCTTGACCACCCGCAAGCCCTGATCGCCGAGGCCGGCCCGGCGGGGCTCGATGTCGCCCGGTTCGAGATCGATCTCAGCTCGCACGCGATCTTGGAAGCATTCGGTGCCGACCTCGACGACGCTCGTGATCCGCTCGGGGCAGCGGTGGATGCGGGCAAGGTGCGCGACCTTGGACAAGGCAAGCGCCGCTACGAGCTGCCGAGCGCCGTCTTCACCGGCGCCGACGGCGAGCCCTTCGGCGTCTTCGGCTGGCAGCCTTACGACGCCTATCATGAGGCAGCGCTCAAAGCCGGCGCACAGGTGCGAAACGAGCGCCGGCTCGCGCCGTTGGAGACGATCGAGCATTTTGGGCGCTGCGCCACGCGCGAAATCGAGGAGCTCAGCGGTAGGCCTCGGCCGGTTCTCGAGGCCGAACTGTGGACGCTGGCGCGCGAATGGCGCCTCAGAAGCGTCCCGGTTCTCACCGGGACGCTCTGGGAGGCTGTTTAAGTTCGCGCGAGCCGAGCCGGCTGGTATTCAGGCTTCTATAGAAGCGCTTTCGAGCCCGCGTATCAGCCCGGTGAGGTCTGGTCCGGCCTTTTCCGGCGAGCCCGCGTCGAATGGCGGATCGGGGTCGTACTCGATGCCCAGCTGAATCGCTTTGGCGATGTCGTCGCCGGCAATTTGCGCGGCGAGAGTCAGCGCCATGTCTATCCCGGCCGAGACGCCGGCCGCGGTGACGACTCTGCCGTCGACGACGACGCGCTCGGCGGTCGGTATCGCACCGAAATCCGCCAACGAGTCGCGATAGACCCAGTGACTGGTGGCGCGCTTGCCCTCGAGCACGCCCGCCGCACCGAGAACGAGGGAGCCGGTGCAAACCGAGGTTGTCCAGGCCGAGCTTTCGTGGGCCGTGCGGACCCAGTCGAGGACCTCGTTGTCTGCGAGCAGGGGGCGGTTGCCCTCGCCACCCGGTATGAGCACGACGTCGGGCGAGGCCACGTCTGCGAGCGCCGCATCGGCGTTGAGACCGAGCCTGTTCGTGTCCGTACGCTTCATCCCAGCCTCCTTGGCGACGAAGGTGAGTTCGGCATCCGGTAGTCGGGAGAGGACCTCGTAAGGGCCAATCGCATCGAGGGCGGTGAGCTTGTCGAAGATGAGGATGGCTATCTGCATGAGATCATCGTTTCGCAGCACACCCGCGCGCGCAAGAGGCAGAAACGCCTATATGCGCTAGATTTCTGCCATGTCTGAGGTTCAAGCTCCTCATCGAGTGGTAGCGCTGTGCTTCGAGGACGTCGTCGCCTTCGATCTCGGCGTCGCGGCTGAGGTCTTCTCAGTCGCCTGGGATGCCATCGGAAACCGCCTCTACGAGTTCGAGGCATGCGCGGTCGAGCCTGGAAGAGTCGCGAGCACGACCGGCTTCGGGATCGACTCGCTGCGCGGGATCGAGGCGCTGGCGGCGGCCGAGACGGTAATTGTCCCCGGCTACCGGCGCGCCCTGACGGCGCCGCCTGAACGGGCGCTGGCCGCGCTGCGGTCCGTTGTCGAACGTGGTGGACGGGTTGCCTCGATTTGCACAGGGGCCTTCGCGCTCGCCTATGCAGGTGTGCTCGACGGGCACCGCGCGACCACCCACTGGTTCGCCGCCGGCGAGCTGGCCCGCCGTTTCGAGCACATTGACGTCGACCCCGACGCGCTGTATGTCGACGATGGTCCGGTCCTGACCTCGGCCGGGCTCAGCGCCGGCATCGATCTCTGTCTGCATCTCGTCCGCCGCGACTTCGGCGAGGCTGCCGGCGCGCTCACGGCGCGGACCATGGTCGCCGCCCCGCACCGCGATGGCGGCCAAGCTCAGTTCATAGAGCGATCACTGCCCGACCCTCAGGGCCCGCTCGTCGAAGTGAAGAACTGGGCGCGCGACAACCTGGACAAGCCGATCGCGGTTGCAGGGCTCGCCGCCCGGGCCGGGATGAGCCCGCGGACGCTGGCGCGGCGGTTCGTTGCCGAGACCGGGACCACGCCGCTGCAATGGTTGATCGCCGAGCGCGTGCGTGAGGCCAAGCGGCTTCTGGAGGGCAGCGATTCGCCGATCGAGCAAATCGCGCTCGCCGCCGGGTTCGGGTCGGCGCCGTCGCTGCGAGAGCACTTTCGCCGCGCCACCGGCACCAGCCCGGTGGCGTATCGGCGCACGTTTCGAGTCGGGGCTGCGGCCTAGCTTACGGCCCGGTCGACGACCCCGGCCCGGTCCGTGACCGATCCGATCCGCCGGCTCCCCGCGTGGTGAGCGGCGAGCAATTCCACCGCAGCCTCGGCGTCCTCCTCGGGCACGACGCAGACGAAGCCGCAGCCCATGTTGAAGACCTCGTACATCTCCTCGACACCGACACCGCCAAGCTCTGCGATCAGTTCAAATACGGGCGGCACCTCGAGCGGCTCGTCGATCGCGTAGCCGACCTGAGCCGCGAGCCGAGTCAAGTTGTTGAGCCCGTCACCGGTGATGTGGGCGAGGCCCCGTACGTCGACCTCCGACCCGAGCAGCTCGGCCACCGCGCGCACGTAGATCTCGGTTGGCTTCAGGAGCACGTCGCCGAGCGGGCGCCCGAGGCGGTTGTCGTCCAGCGCCACGTCGGCGAGCGCCTGGCGCGCGAGCGTGTAGCCGTTGGAATGCAAGCCCGAAGATGGCAGCCCGATCAAGACGTCGCCCGGCTCAACACGCTCGCCGGTAACGACCGCGTCCAGGGCCACGAGGCCGATTGCGCTCCCGGCGAGCTCGATGCCTTTGACGATGTCGCCGACCTGTGCGATCTCCCCACCAGGAATCTCGATCCCGGCCAGCTCCGCACCGACCCGCAGACCCTCACCGATCGCGCCGCAGATCTCGGGCACGGCGCTGCGACAGAGGATGAAGTCGACCATCGCAATCGGCTCGGCGCCGACGCAGATCAAGTCGTTGACGTTCATCGCGATGCAGTCGATGCCGATCGTTTCGAAGCGCCCGAGCCGTTCGGCCACGACCATCTTGGTGCCGACACCGTCGGTGCCGAAGGCGATTCCCTGGTTCTCGCCTATGCGAAGGACACTGGCGTAATGGCGCCCGAGCGCGACGACTCGCGATGGCTTGCCGGTGTCGATGCGCGCCAGGTGCGCGACGAGTGCATCGACCGCCGCGTCTGCATGACGCTGGCTGACTCCGGCAGCCGTATACGCGTCTCGCTCACCCGTTTTGCTCACCGTGCCATTCTCGCGGCAACGACGGCGGCGAGCGCGAGCCGGTAGGCGGCATAAGGCCACAGCGCGCGATCGCGCTCGACCAGGCGGATCAATCTCTGCGAGGCCAGGGTCGAGACAAAGGATGTGCCGACGCCTGCGCCGATCGCGTTTCGCAGGTTCGAATCGACGCCGCGCCGGCGCAGCCGCACACCCTTTAGCAGTGTCGCCCCAACGATCACCGGCAGCGCGACCGTGCGCGAGAGCAGGTTCGCGTGCTCGCGGGTAAAGCGGCGCCAACGAGCCGCGGTCAAGGTGGCGCCATTTCTCGATACGCCCGGGATCAGAGCCGACGCCTGTGCGACTCCGAGCGCCAGGCCATCGGCAGCGTTGGCATCGCCGGGACCGCGCTGCTGCGGTCGGCAGTCGGCGGCAATCATCGCCACCGCGCCGAACGCGAGGCCTACGGCGATGCTCGCTGGTCCGCCGAGGCGGTTCTCGATCTCGCGTTCGAGCGTGTAGCCGGCGATCGCTGGTGGGACGAAGGACAAGGCGACTACGGCCGCCCGGCGGGCATTGAACGCGGCGAGCTCATCGGCGATCACCCGGCGCTGGCCGATCAGCAGCGCCGCTGCGGTACCGGCGTGAAGCGCGACTTCGAAGCTTTTTCGCTGCTCGGGGTCGATTCGGTCCCAGTCCCAGCCGGCGAACCAGGGCACGAGCGAGAGATGCGCGGAGCTCGATACCGGCAGCAGCTCGGTCGGCCCTTGAACGAAGCCGAGCAGCGCCGCCCGCCCGGCGCTGAGCTCAGTGTCACTCACTCAGCCGCTTCCGAGGCAACCGCGGAGCCGCCGCCGTCGCGACGACGCCTGATCAGCAAGTAGATGCCCAGTTGTCTCCGACCGCCTGTCCGATCAGCGCCAACATCAGCACCCAGGGCACGCAGCCGGCGAGCGTCAGCGCCGTGAACCGCCAGAACGGCACCCGCGCCACGCCGGCCGGCAGCGAGATGAAGGTGCGGATGATCGGCAGCATGCGAGTAAAGAAGACGGTGGCGTCGCCATGACGCTCGAACCAGTCGTCGGCCCACGCGAGGTGCTTCGGGTTGATGTGGATGAAGCGATTCTTCTCCAGCATCTCCAGCCGGCCGTAATAACCGACCGCCCAGGCAGCCCAGGAACCGACGACGTTGCCGAGCACTCCTGCAGCGACGATTCCCAGCAGGCTGAGGTTACCCTCCGAGACGTTGAAACCGGCAAACAGCATGATCGCCTCGCTCGGGACCGGAATGCAGGCGCTTTCGAGCAGCATCAGGATGAAGACGCCCGCGAGACCGACCGTGTCGATGAAGTCCGTGGCGAAGTCGACGATCGGGTCGACGAAGAAGTCAGTGAGGCCGGCGATCGGCAGGGCGCCGTAGAGGTTGAGCGGGTCCATGCGGGGCGGACACGTTACCCATCTGGATGCCCGTCACCGTCGTACACTCGGCGAGAATGTCGCGTCTCACCGATCCGGTCTACAGGCGACGCGCGCTTGAGTTCGTCGCCGATGCGCTGCTTTGCGCGCTTGCCTTCGCGCTTGCGTTCAAGCTGCGCTTTCTCGAGAGCCGGGTCGGCATTCCCGAGAATTACGAAGCGATGCTTGCCGGCTCGATCGCCTTCGTCGCCATCGGCAAGTCGCTTGTGCTCGAGGTCGCCGGGCAGCACCAGCAGTGGTGGCGCTACTTTCGCCTGCCCGACCTATGGCCGCTGGTGCGTACGCTTGCGATCTGTAGCGCCCTACTCGTCGTCGTCTTCGCGCTGCTACAGCCCTACCCCGACAACCTGCCACGCTCGGTCGTCGTCTACGACTTCCTGCTGGCGACCATGTTCCTCGGCGGCGCCCGCCTCGCCCGCCGCTCGCTGGCCGAGCGTCCCAACCGCCGCGCCCGCGGCCGGCGCTCCGGCGAGCGCGAGGTACTCGTGATCGGAGCCGGCTCGGGGGGCCAGATGGTCGTTCGCGAGCTCAAGCTCAATCCCAACCTCGGCGCTCGAGCGATCGGGTTTCTCGACGACGATCCGCGCAAGCGCGGTATGCAGGCTGAGGGCCTGAAGGTGCTCGGCACGACTGACGAGATCGGCCAGGTGCTCGATCGCCGCTCCCCCGACGAGGTCGTGATCGCGATCCCGTCGGCGCCGGGAGTCCTGCGCGGCAAGGTCGTCGCAGCCTGTCGCGAACGCGACGTTGAGGTGCGCACGCTGCCGACCGTGTTCGAGTTGCTGCGCGGCGGCGTCCAGCTCACGCGCCAGCTGCGCGAGGTTCAGGTCGAGGACGTGCTCGGGCGTGACCCGGTCGTAATGGAGCTCGATCGCGTTGGTGCTTACCTCACCGACCAGCGTGTGCTCGTTACCGGCGCGGGCGGCTCAATCGGCTCCGAGCTGGTGCGCCAGATCGCCCGCGTGCGTCCGCAGTTACTCGTCCTGCTCGACCACGCCGAGGACAACCTCTTTCAGATCGACCGGGAGATGACCGCACAGTGGCACTTCACAAGGGTCGAGGCGGTGCTCGCCGATTGCAAGGAGGGCGACCGCATGCTCGAGGTGATGCAGCGCTTCAAGCCCGATGTGGTCTTCCATGCCGCGGCCTACAAGCACGTCGGACTGATGGAGTCGAATCCGCTCGAGTCGCTGCGAAACAACGCGATCGCGACGCAGGTGACGGCGAAGACTGCCGCCGCCGCCGGGACTGAGCGCTTCGTCTTGGTCTCGACCGACAAGGCGGTAAACCCGCGGACGGTGATGGGGGCGACGAAGGCGATGGCGGAGTGGATCGTCGCCGCGGCGAGCCAGAACAACACTCAGACCAAGTTCAGCATCGTGCGCTTCGGCAACGTGCTCGCCTCGTCTGGCAGCGTCGTGCCGATCTTTCGCTCACAGATCGAACAGGGTGGGCCGGTCACGGTGACGCACCCGGAGATGACCCGCTACTTCATGACGATTCCCGAGGCCGTGCAGCTCGTGATCCAGGCGGGCGACCTCGGCGGCTCCTCTGGCGAGATCTTCGTGCTTGAGATGGGTGAGCCGGTAAAGATCGTCGACCTCGCACGCAACATGATCCGCCTCGCCGGCTACGAGCCAGAGACCGATATCGCAATCGAGGTGATCGGGGTCAGGCCCGGGGAAAAGCTTCATGAGGAACTCGTCAACGCCGACGAGCGTGCACAGCCGACGAGCGCCGAGAGGATCATGCGCGCGGTGCCGACGAGTGCGCCGGACCCCGTCTGGGTGGAGCAGACGGTTGCTCGTTTGGAGTTGCTCGTGGCCTCCGGAGATGAGGCCGGATTGGCCGAGCATGTGGTCGAGCTCATGGCTGGCGACAGCTCGGCACGCCGGACGCCCGCCTGATCGATAAGACTCTCACTCTCAGTGGTTGACCTGATCGAGCGGATCGGGCCCTTTCTCGGCATCGCCGCGTTCTTGGGCCTTTCGATCCTCGCGTTCCTGATCTTTCAGCAGGCTCGTGAGGTGCGCCGCCTGCGCGAGTGGGCGGGGCGCGCCCCTGAGCGCAAAGCCGAGGCCGACGAAGCCGTTGCAGCCACAGCTGAGGCTCGGGGCGAGGAGGCCGAGGCCGCCGAAGCAGACGAGCCTGCTGCGGCGGGCGGAGGCCGTCGCCAGGCCGTCCGCGACTCGGTCGCCAGCCGCTTCGCGTCGCTCGACCGGCGCCTGCCGGTCGACCCTCGCTATCTACTCGCAGTCCTTGCAGCCGGCGTCGTCGCGGCGGCAGTGCTCACCAGCGGCTTCGGCCTCGTCGGCGGAGACGATCCAACCGGCAATGCCGGCGGCGGCAAGCGGGGCGATAGCAAGGAGGTCAAGGAGGAGAAGATCCAGGTGGCTGTCCTCAATGCGACCCAGGAGGAGACTTCCACCGGCGAGATCACCGGCGTCCCTGGCCTTGCCGATTTGATCGGCGACGAGGTCGTCAAGCCCGCGGGCTACAACCCTGGCGAGAAGGAAAACGCCACCTCCGGTCTCGAAGCGACGACGATCTTCGTCGAGTCCGGCAGCGAAGCCGAGGCCGAAGAGCTCGCGGCAGCAGTTTCGGAGCAGCTCGGCGAGCCTGAGATCTCGCCGATGATTCCTGAGGTCCGAGACCTCTCAGGCGACGCGAAGCTCGCGCTTGTGATCGGCCAGGACAACGCCGACTTCGTCGGGCCCTGATCGGACGGGCCTGTGGAGATCACCGAGATCTTCGATCGCGTCGCCGGGTTGTTCGCCTTGGCCGCCGTGCTTGCCCTGCTGCTGCTGTTGCCGCTGTACTTCTCACAGCGCCGCGACGTGCGCCGGATGCGCGTGTGGATGGAACGCGAGCCCGAGCATCCAGGCGCAGACATCGAAGCCAGCGAGCTGCTGCTCGACCGCGCCGAGACGGAGCTCGAAGAGATTCTCGGCATGCCGCCAGGCCCCGACATCGACGACACGGTGATCGCCCCGGCAGCCGCCAGGGTGACCAGCGAGCGCCCCGCCCTGGAGCGGATCACGATGGAGCGTTCTGCCCTGCAGCCGCATCCACGCTGGCGGCGCTTCGTCTCGCGGGTGCTGCGCCCGCGGGTGCTGGTCGCGATCGGCGTCGTGGCGCTGTTGCTCGGCGCCGCGGCAATCTTCGTTTCCGAGAAGCTGCTCGAAGAAGACGGTGCCGACAAGGCACCGAAGGTCGGTCGCATCGCACCGTCGGAGGTGACTGTCGCCGTGCTCAACGGCACCTCGATCAACGGCCTGGCCGGGCTCGTGTCCTCTGACGCCGAATCCTTCGACTACATGACCGGTGTCGTGACCAGCACAAAGCCGGGCTTCGAGAAGACGGTCGTCCTCTACGCCGACGGCCAGAAGCCGGCGGCCCAACGAGTGGCTCGCGACCTCGGGGTCGAGGAGGTGAAGCCGATCGACCGCGAATCGCGCTCGCTCGTCGGTGACGCGGATGTAGTCGTGATCGCCGGCGAGGACCGAGCGCGGTGAACAGGCGCTTCGCTCCCGGGACTGCCCTCTTTTTTGCCCTTTTCGCGGCGAGCCTGGTGATCGCGGTGCTCGTCGTTCGCGCTCGCAGCCCTGACTTGGTTTTGGAGGTGACGGGGTGGACGCCGTGCTCACGTGAGCTCTCGCCGTCGCTCGATGGCAAGCGCGGGCGCGTCCGCGTCACCTTCTTCGTCCGCGAAGCCGACGAGGCGGCGCGGATCACGATCGTCGACGCGCGCGAGAAAACGGTTCGCACGCTCGACTCCGAGCTGGCACTCGCCGCGCAGGAGGAAGTGTCGTTCACCTGGGATGGGCGCACAGACGACGGCGCGATCGCGGCTCCGGGGCTGTATCGCCTCGGCGTAACGCTTCCGTCCGAGGATCGGGAGATGGTTTGGCCGCGCCGCATCGGCCTAGACGTTTCCCAGCAGGCCGACGAGCTCTGTCAGGAGCCGAACTGAGCACCTCGGCTCTCGAGCTGATCGGCATCCTCGTCGCCTGTTCAGCCGCGGCGACGGCGCTGGTCGCCGATGATCGTCGCCTGCGCTCGACCGCGCTGGTGATTGCGTTTCTAACCGCACCAATAATCGTTGCGGGCAGCGTTTGGGCCGAGCCTCGGGTCGTCGACCTGCGCGAAAGCCCGCTCACGCTCACGGTGGGATTGGCAGCGGCAGCAGCCACTGTTGGGGCGACAACCGTGCTCTTTCACCGTGTCCCAACGGCATTTGCGATCGCCGCGTTCGCCGCGCTGCCGCTGCGAGTACCGCTCGAGATCGGTGGTGAGCAGGCGAACCTTCTGGTTCCCCTGTACGTCGTCATCGCTGCCGGTGTGATCGCCTATCTGCTGGCTGGGCGCGAAGCGGATGCGATGGCCGCTCGTGCGGAGGCGCCGCGGTGGAGCGTATGGCTGCGGCGCGCGCTCGCGGCAACGCTCGTCCTCTACGCGATCCAGACCTCCTACTCGGATGACGTCGCCAACGCAATCGAGGACACGGGGTTCTTCTTGGTGCCGTTCGCCGTCATGGCGGTGTTGCTGAGCGAGGTGCGTTGGACGCAGCGACTGCTCGGCCGGGTCCTGATCGCGATCGCGACGGTTGCGGTTGCCTGCGCACTCGTGGCGATCGCCCAGTACGGGGCTGGGGATCTTTTCTTGAACCCAGAACTATTCGACTCGAATCAGCTTCACGTCTACTTCCGGGTCAACTCGATCTTCTTCGACCCGAACATCCTCGGCCGCTATCTGGCGCTGGCGGTCACCGCGCTCGGCGCCTTTATCGCTTGGCAGCGGGGCGGGCGCACGGCGTTCGCTGTCGTGATCGTCTCTGGCGTCCTGCTCGTCGCCCTCGCGTTCACCTACTCGATCACCTCGTTCGTGGCCCTGATCGCGGGGCTCGGCGCAGCGTCGTTGCTGCGCTGGGGCCGGCGGGGAGCGCTCGCGGCGGGTGCGATCGGGCTGGTGGGGCTGGTCGCATTGGTTGCGGCCGGCGGCACGCCGACCAGCGACATTCAGGACTACCGCTCGATCGACAGCGGCCGCCAGTCGCTGGTCGGTGGCGGTGTCGAGCTTTTCGAGAACCGCCCGATCGCCGGCTACGGCTCGGGCGCCTTTGGTCGGGCCTTTTTCGAGGAGATCGAGCAGGCACGATCGGCGATTTCGCATTCGGAGCCGATCACGGTTGCCGCCGAGCAGGGCGTGATCGGACTGGCGCTTTACGCAGCTTTGATTGCAGCCGCGCTGTTCACGCTGCTGGGCGGGTCCCCCGGGGTGTCGTTGGCGCGCACGGCTGTGGCTGCGGGCTTCGTGGCGATGGTGGTGCACAGCCTCGGCTACGCCGGATTTCTTACCGACCCGGCGACTTGGGCGCTGCTCGGCCTCGGCATTGCGCTGCGCCGCGGTCCGCCCGACTCAACCGCGATCCTCAGCTAGTGCTCACCGCCGCAAGTTTCGGCGCTCCTCACGAGGGGGAGTGCTGAGTGTTCGACTACCTGCGTCGGCTTGCAACGACGGGAGCCGCGTACACGGCTGCGAGCGTCTTCTCGAAACTGATCGCGGTCTTTCTGCTGCCGATCTACACGGCGGCACTATCCCCGTCCGATTACGGCGCGGCCGAGGTGATGCTGGCCTCCGTGATCGCGGCCAGCATCGTCATCCGCTTCGGCCTGATCGAGTCGTTGCTTCGCTTCTACTATCTCAAGGGCACACCGGCCCAACAGGTGGTCGCAAGCGGCTTTGCCGCGATTTTTTGGGCGACGACCGCGGGGGCGCTGGCGCTGCTGGCGTTTGCGGAGCCGATCTCCGAAGCGCTGCTCGGCGAGCCCGATGCCGGGCTCGCCCGGCTGGCTGTGCTCGGCCTCTGGACGCTGACCTTGTGGGAGTACGTCCTGACCTTGCTCCGTCTCGACGAGCGGGCCAAGGCCTACTTCGCGATCACAGTCGCCAACGTCGTTGCGACGATCCCTGTCACCGTCTGGCTCGTGGTCGTCCAAGATCAAGGCGCTGCCGGCATCCTGCTCGGCAGCTTTGGCACGGGCGCCGCTTTCTTGCTGTGGCGAGTCGCGGTCGAGTGGCGGCGGCTGGCGCTGAGCTGGGACGGACCGCTGCTACGGCGGATGATCCGTTTCGGCCTGCCGACGATGCCGGCCGAGCTCTCGCTCTACTCACTCAACTTCATCGACCGCATTCTCATCGTCCGCCTGGCCGGCCTCGCCGAGGCTGGGCTGTATGCGCTCGCGATCAAGTTCGCCCAAGGGATGAACGTCCTCGCCCGAGGCTTTCAGCTCGCCTGGCCGCCGCTGGCCTACTCGATCGCCGACGACGACCAAGCGCGTCGCGCGTACAGCCTGGTGTTCACCTGGTTCGCAGCGGTCTGCGCCTTCGTCGTCACCGGCCTCTGGCTGTTGGCGCGGTGGATCGTCGAGCTGCTGGCGGCGCCCGAATACTTCGAGGCCTACGAGGCGGTCGGTCTGCTGACGACCGGCATCGCGCTTTACTCGCTTTACCTCGTCCTGGTCGTGATCCTCGGCCGCACCGGCCGCACCGAGTTCAACCTGCCGGCGACGATTGCCGGAACCGCGGTCAACATCGTCTTGAACGTGATCTTGATACCGCCGCTGGGCATCGTCGGCGCGGCAATAGCCCTCGTGGCCTCCTACTTGGTGATCCTGGCGGCGATGTACGTGGTCACCCAGCGATTGTTCCCTGTGCCCTACGAGTGGGGAAGACTGGCGCTGTTGGTCACGGTGACAGCGGCGCTCGTCGCTGCCGGCGAGCTGGTGCTGCCAAGGGACGGACTCGACGGGTTCTTCCTCCGCGTCATGGTGTGGCTGGCGCTGCCCGCGGTGCTGTGGATGGCCGGGTTTCTCAGCGAGCAAGAACGCCGGGTGTTGCGAACGCTGCTACGGCCGTCGGCGGTGCGGGAGCGGCTGCAGGCATTGCGCGACGCCGCTCGGAATCAGAGTGGCGCGGAGGACGAGTCCGTCAGCTCGGCCGAGATCTACGAGCAGGTGAGGCGCGACGAGGATCGGCTCTGAGGCCGGCGGGCGCTGGGGGCTATCTGCTGTTTGAGGCCGAACGATCTCGGTGCTGCGATTGAGCTGGCCTCGAAGGTCCCGGCGGCCCGCCATGGTGGTGCGATCGAGGTTTAAGGATGGGTTGCTCGTCCTAGCGCCCGAGCGTGCGCAAGAACTGCGGCGCACGACCGGCCAAAACGACGAGAAGTTCGCGAACCTCGGCTAGTCCCGAGCGCAGTTCGGCGTCGCCGACCTCGATCGGCAGCATCGAGTCCTGGAGCTCGCCTATCTGGCGGTCGGCATCGGAGGCGGAAGCGACGGCGCGCTGAATGATCTCCTTGACGCTCAGGCGTCGCAGGCTCGGCTCTGCCATTTCCGAGCTGGGCGCTGGAAGTGCAACCCGCTCGGCAAACTGACCGTGGGTTCTCTTCGCTCGTCCCAGGGCCCGCTGAACCGGCCGATAGAGCTCATCCTCGAGGCGGTCGGCCGTGCCGACGTCGAGCGCTTCGTAGGCAGCCGAGAGACAGGCGGACGCGAGCGCGATCTGGTCGATCGCGGCAGCGAGGTCGTCGAGGATCTGTTCGCGCCCTTCGACGGTGCTGAATGCCACCCGTTCACCCTAGCTCGCGGCTGGACCTGCCTCCCGCCGGGTCTGTTTTTCGTTGAACGCGTTGGCAGCTTCGCGCAGTCCCTCGCCACGGGCAGGGCGCAGCGCCGATCGCGCATGGGCCCAGTAGAAGTCCGAATCGCGGTCAGGGAGCACCGCGGCGAGCACCGCGCGTACCGCGTAGGTCCAGGCGGCGAGGCCGCGAGCTACGGCGGCGATCGAGGCGCCGTGATGCTTTCGCATGTAGCGGTCGCGGTTGCGGTGAAACTCGACCAGGCGTCGTTGGTCGGGCGTGCGATCGGTAGCGAGTTGCTCGTGGTGAACAGCCCTCGCCGCTGGGACGTAGAGGATGCGCCCACCCGCGTCGTGGAGGCGCTTGCAGAAGTCCGTTTCGTCGGAGTAGACGAAGAAGGCAGCGTCGAGGTACCCGACGCGCTCGGCCGCATCGCGGCGGACGAGCATCGCCGCAGACTGCACCCAGCCGACCTCACATGTTTCGTGCCCGCCGCTTTGGACGACGAAAACCCGATGGAGAAACAGAGCGCTTGCGATCGAGGTGAGCAGTCCCGGCAGACGCCAAGCGCAAGGCCGAGGCGTTTCGTCCGGCGCCAGGAGCTGAGCGCCAGAGGCCACCGCGGCGGGATCGCCGCGCAAAGCACCGACGAGCGCCTCGACCGCCCCCGGCCTCAGCTCCGAGTCCTCGTTGAGCAGCAGGCAGAACTCGCCGCGCGCTTCGTAGAGAAGCTGCGAGTCGTTTGCGGCCTTGCCGACGCGCCGGTCGAGCGCGATCAATCGCAGTCCTGCGCCGAAGCCTCCACGGCCCTCGGCCCACTCGCGAACCGCTGTCGCCGAGTTGTCCTCAGAGGCGTTGTCGAGGACCAATAACTCCGCTTCAAGCTCGGTCGGATGCGTGCTCGCGATCGCCTCGAGGCAGGCAACGAGATCGTCGCGGCCGTTGGTGTTGACGACGCAGTAAGTGAGATCCACGCGAGAATCGTTGCCGATGCGCGTCCAGATCGTCGATCCTCCGGCGTATACGCCACCTTATGACCGTGCTTTGTGCGCGGCGCTGACCGCCGCGGGCGCCGATGTCGAGCTCGTGACGACGCGCTTCCCCTACGGCCCCGTCCCTGTCGCGGAGGACTATTGCGTCACCGAGCTCTTCTACCCGCGCGCCTCGCGACGAGCGGCCGATGATCGGTTTAGGCAGGCCCTGCGACTCCTCGAACACGTTCCCGGGATGCGACGGCTTCGCGCGCACTCGCGTGAAGCCGACATCATCCACCTGCAGTGGTCGAGCCTGCCCACGCTCGATCGCCACTTGTTGCCCAAACGCCCGCGCGTGTTCACGATGCACGACCCGCTGCCGGACAGCGGCCGCAGGCGCCGCGCCTGGCTTGAGCTGCTGAAGCGCATGGACGCGGTCATCGCTCACTCCGCGGCCGGCGTCGCGGGCCTCGGCGATGCCGGGATCGACGCCGCAAGACTGCATCGAGTGCCGCACGGCGCCTTCGAGCATCTCACCGATCGCGACGACGAGCGGTCGTTGCCACCCGAGCTCGCTGCGGTGCAGGCGCCGGTGATCCTCTTCTTCGGCCTCGTGCGCCCGTACAAGGGCGTCGACGTCCTGCTCGAAGCGTTCCGCGAGCTCGACGGGGCTGAGCTCTGGATCGTCGGCATGCCGAGGATGGACCTCGCCGAGTACAAGCGCATGGCGAAGGCCTGCTCTGGGCGCGTGCGCTTCGTCTCGCGCTTCATCACCGATCCCGAGATCGCCTCCTATTTTCGCCGCGCCGACGTCGTCGCACTGCCGTACCGCCAGATCGAGCAATCGGGCGTGCTCTACACGGCGCTCGCCTTCGCCAAGCCGGTCGTCGCCAGCGCCGTGGGCGGCTTCTCCGAGGTCGGCGCAACGGGTGCGATTCGCCTAGTCGAGCCCGGCAACGCGGAAGAGCTCGCGGCGGCCCTCGCGCAACTGGCCGCAGACCCTTCGGCGCGCGAGCAACTCGGCATCGCGGCTCAACGTGCTGCTTCGGGCGAGTACTCATGGTCGGCGATCGCCGAGCGCACGCTCGACGTCTACCGCGGCCTCCTCCACGGATAATTGCCGCATGCTCGCTGCCGAAATCGTCTTCTGGCTCAGCGCGGGACTGCTCGTCTACACCCACCTCGGCTACCCGCTCGTGCTTGCGGCGCTCGCGCGCGTGGGCTCGCGCAGGCCGACGCCGACGCCAACCGGCCCGGATCCGCGGGTTTCGCTCATCGTCGCCGCGAACGACGAGGAGGAGGTGATCGCGGCGAAGGTCGCCAACGCCCGCGCGCTCGACTATCCGGAAGAGCTGCTCGAGGTGATCGTTGCCTCCGACGGCTCCACCGACCGCACGGTCGAACTCGCCACCGTCGCGGGCGCCGATATCGTTTTGGACCTCGAGCGAAGCGGCAAGATCGCCGCTCAGAACGCCGGTGCCGAGTGCGCGACAGGTGAGGTCCTCGCGTTCTCCGACGCCAACGCAACTTGGGCGCCGAACGCCCTGCGCGAGTTGCTCGCTGCGTTTGCGGATGACAGCGTCGCTTACGTCTGCGGCCAGGTCCGCTTCAGCGATCAGGGAGGTTCCAATCAGGAGGGCGCCTACTGGCGTTACGAGATGGTGATTCGCGGGCTCGAGTCGAGCCTCGGCGGCGTGACCGGCGGCAACGGCGCGATCTACGCGGTGCGTGCTGCCGACTACCTGCCGCTGCACGGTGCCGCCAGCCACGACCTCTCGTTTCCTTTCATGCTCGCCAAGCGCGGCCGGCGCGCCGTTTACGCGCCAGGCGCTTCAGCCGAGGAGAAGATGGTCGCGACCACTGAGGGCGAGTTCGCGCGCAAGCGACGGATGATGCGTGGGATCTTCGACGAGGTCGTGCGCGATGGAATGCTCTCACCGCGCGGATACCGGCCTATTTACGCCTTCGAGATAGCCAGCCACCGAGCCCTGCGCTACGCGTCGCCCCTGCTTCACTTCGCCGCGCTGAGCGCCAACCTCGTCTTGGTCGGCGAGTCGCCGGTGTACGTCGCGACGCTCGCCGTTCAGGCGGGGCTGTTGATCGCGGCGGCGCTGGCCGGCACGATCCCGTTGCGCCCGTTGCGCCTCGCCCGCTACTACGTGCTGGTTACGGCCTCGATCGCAGCGGGCCTTTGGGACAGGATCAGACTCGGAACCCCAGGCGCGTGGGAGAAGGCGGAGGGAACTCGATGAGCGCCGGCGAACCGCAAGCGGGTGCAGGACTGCCGCGCTTGGCGGACCTCGTCATCGCCACGGCTGGCTTGGTGCTCGCAGCGCCCGTGCTGCTGATCGCCGCGATTGCGATCAAGCTCGATTCACGGGGGCCGGTCTTCTACCACGCCGTGCGAGCCGGGCGCGCGGGCGAGGAGTTCGAGCTGCGCAAGCTGCGCACGATGCACACGGGCAACGATCCGGTCGGCGTCGGCACACCGGTACGCGCCGACGATCCGCGCGTGACCCGCGCCGGCTACTGGCTGCGCCGCTTCTCGCTCGACGAGCTGCCGAACCTGATCAACGTGTTCCGGGGCGAGATGTCGGTCGTCGGTCCGCGGCCAACTCTCAGCGCCCAAGTTGTCGACTACACGCCGCATCAGCGCCGCCGGCTCGCGGTCAAACCGGGGATCACCGGCTGGGCACAGGTCAACGGTCGTGCCGAGATCCCTTGGGAGGAGCGCATCGAGCTCGACGTCTACTACGTCGAGCACCGTTCGGCCGCGCTCGACTTGAAGATCCTCGCGCGCACCGCGCGCCTGCTGCTCACGGGCCAGGGACTCTACGGGTAGCTTTCCGAGCCGATGTCAGCGAGCAGAGCCGAGGTCAAGTTGCGCGACTTTCGCCCCAGCGATGCTGAGGCCGTGCACCGCTGGTTCAACTCCGCGCAGGTAACTGCCGACCTCGTCGGCAGTCGCGACTCGTTTGACCTCGAGGCGGCGGTGGGATGGGTGCAGCGCGCAATCGAGGCGGTCGACGACCGCAAGTGGGCGATCACGATCGATGGCTCCGATGAAGCCGTCGGCTTCGTCGCGCTGTTCGGGCTCTCGCGTCTGCTCGGGCCGGAGCTGGCGGTGCTGGTCGGTGATCCATCCGCGTGGGGCAAGGGCGTTGCGCGCGAGGCAGAACGCCAGGCGTGCAACCGCGCTTTCTCCGAGTACGACGCGCACCGCATCCACGCCGAGATCCCGGCAACCAATCACGCCGCGCAAAAGGTCGTGACCTATCTCGGCTTTCAGCGCGAGGGCGTGATGCGACAGGCGATCCGCCGCGGCGACGAACGCATCGACAACCAGGTCTGGGGGCTGCTCGCGGACGACTTCACAGGTTGGGATCAGACGTGAGCCGTGGTAGACCGCTGCGCGAACGCCGCGCGGCGTGAGTGCCACTGCCGAGCTTCTCGCCGATTGCGGCGCCGCCGCCGAGAGCCACGACCTCTTTCGCTCGCGCCCGTTTTTTGACGCCGAGGGGGTCACCCACACACTGCGCCTCGATTCGCCCGGGCGCCTCGCACTGGTGCCGCTGATCGTGCGCGATGTCGAGGGCTCCGACCGGCTCGACGCGGTCTCGCCGTACGCCTATCCGGGCGCATCGGTTTCAGGAGCTGGAGCCGCACCCGCCGCGCACGACTTCGAGTGGTCTGAAACGGGACTGATCTCGATCTTCGGCCGTGAGCGCCTCGCCGCTGCACCCTGGCTCGCTGCGGATGATGAGCGCTCCACGGTCTTACTTCACGACCCACGGCGCGAGCGCCGGCTTCGGCCGCGTCTGGCCGAGCAGATTCGCGCCAACGTACGCGACGGCTGGCGGGGTGAGCTCGTCACCGGCCCTGACTCCACGGCGCCCGCGCGCGATGCATTCGCCGTCGCCTACGCACAGACTATGACGCGCGCTGCAGCCGCCGAGCGCTACTTCTTCGCCCGCGAGTACTTCGACGCGATCCTCTCCTTCGAGCGCAGCTGGCTAGTGGCCGCGACGCGTGAGGGCGAGTACGGCGCTGGTGCGATCGCGGCGATCAGCGACGGCATCCTGCACTACTACCTCGGCGGCACCGCCGACTCGGCTCTCCGCGCGTCACCGTTCAAGAACGTCATCGCGGCGATGCTCGACCTTGCCGACGAGCTCGACCTCGCGCTCAACCTGGGCGGAGGGATCACCGCCGGCGATGGCCTCGAGGAGTTCAAACGCGGATTTGCCAACGCCGACCTGCCCTTCTTCATCCACGAGGTCGTCTGCGACGCCAGCGAGTACGACCGCCTCTCCGCCGAGCGTGACGGAGCCGACTTCTTTCCCGCTTACCGGGCCGGCTGAACACTACTTCGGGAATATGCCGCCCGTCGGCGGTATCTCGGGCGACACTGGTTCTGTGCCGCCACTGGCGTCGATGCGCGCCTGGATCATGCGCCGCAGCTTCGGGATCTCGAGCTCGAGTGCCTCGCCTGGGCAGGCAGTGAGCCCCACCGTGCCGTGGCCGATGACCTTGTTCAACCGCACCCTGCGCCCGGCTGGGTAGCGGCTGGCCGAGCCGCCCGCTGAGGTCAGCGTGGTCTTGCCAGTTGCAGTGAGCTCGCTGACCGAAAGCTTCCAGGCGAGAAACTGAATGAGCGCCTCGCGGGCCTCAGCGCTGATCGGAAGTTCTGTGTGGGTCCCGATCGAGGCAATCCCCGTCGTTTGAGCATTGAAGCCCTGCGCGTGCGCACCCACTACGGCTTTGCCGAGCCCACCGGCGCGACCGGCGTACAGCGTGCCGAAGCGATCGACGAGGGCGCCGTAGCCGATGTCGTTCCAGCCGTTTGCGTTGCGGTGATAGCGGCAGATTCCGAGCACGATCGCCGGCGCCTCGGCCGGCGTGTACTTGGCCGAAGTGACCGTGTGGTGGACGACCGCCGCCTCGACAGTGCCGTAGCTGGGCTTGGCTCGCGGCGTGCAACCGCTTGCCCCGGCGTTCGCGCCCCAGGCCGCCCTGCTGACCACGGCGGGCCGTGTCGGGGCCGCGTCGGCCTCGGGTTGAAGGAAGGTCGAGGCCGAGATGAAAGCGGAGCTGAGGGCCTGACGCGTCCCCGCGAGCATGCCGCCCAGCTCGCTCGTTGTGCCTGAAACGTTGACGTAGTGAAGGGTTCCCGACGGGCGCCAGCCACGGGTGCGCAGTTGAACCTCGTAGGCGCCACCGAAGTAGACGGGGTCTCCGTTGGCGGTTTCGATCCAGTCCGTCCACTCGCCGTCGCCATCGCGAGCGCGCAACTCGAGCGGGCGCATCTCACCGGCGAGCCCGACGAGATCGAAACGCCCGGGCGCGGTGATCGAGGCGGTGCGGAAGCTGACCGCGCCCTCCCCCGCATGAACGCGACCGTGCTTGGCCGCCGCCTCAGTTGCCGACGTGTCGCCGACGGCCGCAGCGCGCGGCAGGCCCTGCTCGAAGTCGACGGCGCCGGGCAGATAGGGCTGTGACGACAGGGCCGGCGCGGCGACCCAGGCGAAGGCGCAGGCGAGCGCTATGAGGCTCAGATGTATGACTCTGCGAATCACTCTCTCCAGTCAACACGCGGATTCGTTGATGGATTCGCCCCGATCGCGGCGATGCCTTGCGCGCACCTGATGCACGCATGCCTGCAACGCCGCTCCGCGGCGAGGCCGACAGGCCAGAGTGGCAGGTTTGCAGGCAGTTTGCGCTTGCGGGCTACGAGTCGGGAATGACGATCGGAACCTGCTCCGGCCCTTGGCCGCGATAGGTGTCGCGGAAGTCGCGCAGGGCATCGATCGTCGCCGCGCCGTCGTAGCTGTCGCAGCCGATCATCTGCGTCCATGCAGTTGCGGCGACCTCGTAGGGCATTTCCGGATTGGGGAACAACAGGATGCCGTCGAAGTCCTCGTCGAACAGGCCCTTGAGCTCGATCTGCTCGTCCTCGGAGAGGTCAGGTGAGTATTGGATCGTGACCCGACCGTGCTCGAGTGCGTGCAGGGTGAAGATCGGGTCCGGGTAAACAGAGTAGGCGCCGTCTGCCTGCTGCGATGGATCGTGATTTCCGGAGGTGGGCGGGTTGGTCCCGTAGTCGGGCTCATCGCCGTTGGGCTTGAGGTGGGTGCTGCCTTCGTCCTCGAGGTCGAGCATGAGCTCGCAGCCGGCGTCTTCGGCGGCTGTGGCGAGGTCGCCCTGTGCGAGGTCGGGCGGCGCCGTGCCGGTGCGCCCGTCAGGGGTGAAGTTGTGGGCACTGCCGCTCTGAAGCTCGATGTGTGCCTCATCGGGGATCTGCTTGCCGTCGACCTGGGTTTCCTCGTCGCCACCACCGCTACCTGCGATCACGATGACGATTCCGATGACCACCGCCAGGGTGAGACCGCCGGCCACGACGTAGCCGAGGATCAGTCGCCGGCGCTCCGCGGAGGCCTCACGTTTTTCGGCCTCGATCCGCTCGAGGCGGCGCTTTTCTCGCTCGTCCTTGGTCGCCATTCGGCGTCGCAGGGTAGCGGAGAACCTTCAGCCGACCTCAAGAATGACTCCGACAGAAGCCTCGCCTGCGGCTACGTTTCTGACGGGCGGACGTTACGGGCAGGTCGTAGGCGCCATTACCGCGACTGCGTCGCTTGCCCCGGTCGAGCGTCTAGTGAACTTCGGCCGTTTCCTCCGCATAGACGTCGGTGAGGAAGTCGGCGAGCTCGGCGTCGAGGCGGTCCGGCCGCAGGCGCCATTCGAGGATCGACTCGGCGTTGACCAGGCGCGCCCGCGGCATCTCCTCAACCAGCATGTCGGAGTCGGTGAACGGGTGCAGGGGGTCGGCCGGATGTCCGATCACCAGCGCCGGCAGGCCAATCAGTTCGCGCTCCTCGCGCGGTGGCGCGGTGCGGCCGAAGAGAATCCCCTCGAGCACGGCTTCCGAGGACTCGGGCGGGCGGCGGGTCCAGTCGAGCGCCAGATCGATCATGTAGTTGGAACGTGGGATGCGGTTCGTGATCGCGGCCACCCCGCGCAGCAGCGGCTTGGCGACGCGTAGCGAGAGCAGGATCGGAAGGAAGATCAGGCCGGCGGCGACCAGCGCGTTGTCGAGCACCGGCATTTCGATGAACAGGCCGCGAGCGACGCGCGGGTGGCGGGCCGCCATCTCGAGAGCAGCGTTGGCGCCGAGCGAGGTGCCGCCGACCACGGGTCGGTCGAGCCCGAGATGGTCGACCAATGCCGCCAACTGGTCGCCGAAACCGGGCATGTTGTAGGCGCGCATGTCGGTCGGCTTGTCGGATGCGCCGTGGCCGAGAAAATCGACCGTAATCACACGAAAGCCGTTTGACGCCATCGCCGGGGCGAGGTTGTCGTACATTTGGCGGTTCATCAACAGGCCGTGGGCCAGCACAAGCGCTCGGGATCCCTCGCCGTACTCGGTGTAGGAGATCCGGTGACCGTTGAAGCGGAAGCTGCCTTCGGTCGTCGTCATCGCCGCGAGCCTACCCAGGGCTCAGGCGGGAGCTCGTTCCCACGGTCGCGAGGCCCGCAGGGCTGCCAGCACCGCGCGCGTCTCGGCGGCGCGGTTGAGCGCGTAGAAGTGGATCCCCGGTGCGCCCGCCGCCAGCAGCTCATCGCACTGGCGGGCCGCGAAGGCGATCCCGAGCAAGCGCTCTGCCTCGACGTCGCCGCCGAGCTCGTCCATCGCCCCGCGCAGGTGGTCGGGGATCGAGGCGTCACACATATCGCAGATTCGCGCTACCTGTCCGTAGCTCGTGATCGGGATCACGCCGGGAATGATCGGCACCGTGATCCCGGCGTGGCGAGCGGCCGCGACGAAGTCGAAGTAGGCGCGGTTGTCGAAGAAGAGTTGAGTGATGAGGAACTTGGCCCCGGCGTCGACCTTGGTCTTCAGATAGGCCAGGTCGGTTGAAGGGCTCTCGGCCTCGGGATGAACCTCGGGGAAGCAGGCGCCACCGATCGTAAACTCGTGCTGGTCGGTGATGAACTCGGTCAGCTCGGCGGCACTCGAGAGCCCGTCGTCGGGGGGCACGAACTCCTCTTCTCCGCGCGGTGGGTCGCCGCGCAGCGCCAGCACGTTCTCGACGCCGATCTCGGCGAAGCGCTGGAGGATCGCGCTCAGCCCTTCTCGGGTCTCGCCGACACAGCTCAGGTGCGCCATCACCTCGATCCCGTGCTCTGACTTGATCCTCTCGGCAATCTCGATCGTCCCGTCGCGAGTTGCGCCGCCGGCGCCGTAGGTGACCGAGACGTAGTCGGGCTGAAGCGGCTTCAGCGTCTCGACGGTGTCGTAAAGCAGCTCGAATCCCGTCGGGGTTTTCGGCGGGAAGAACTCGATCGAGAACACGGGCCGTTTGTTCTGCAGGAGCTCGTCGATGCGCATGGCGCGTGATGGTAGAGCCAGGCACGACTAAGCTTTGAGCAATGGTGGCCGAGCCACTACCGGGAGCTGCGATCGAGCTCGTCGACGTGATCAAGCGCTTTGGCGCTCACTCGGTGCTCAGGGGGGTCGATTTCGCGGTGCCGGAGGGGGAGATCACAGTTCTGCTCGGTCCTTCGGGCGCGGGCAAGACCGTGACGATCAGCCACATCGTCGGCCTGATCCAGCCCGACAAAGGGCTCGTCAGAGTCGAAGGCAAGAACCTGGCGAGGCTCACCGACGTCGAGCTCAACGAGGTCCGTCAACAGATGAGCGTCGTCCTTCAGGGCACGCTGCCGTTCACCTGCGGGCTCTTCTTCTCCCTCAACGTCTACGAGAACATCGCCTTTGCCCTGCGCCAGCGAAAAGCCTGGTCGGAGGAGCGCATCTACGAGCAGGCGATGTCCTACCTCGGGCTAGTCGGCCTGCGCGAACGCGCCGGTGCGATGCCCGACCAGCTCTCGGCGGGGATGTGCAAGCGCGTCGCGATCGCGCGATCACTCGCGCTTGAGGCCAGGATCGTGATCATCGACGACTTCGACAGCGGCATCGACGGGGTTCGCCTCTCGCTTTTGTGCGAGACGTTGTTCGAGCTCCAGCGCGAGACCGGCGCAACCTTTCTCGTTTCTACGCACAGCATGCCCTCGGCCAGGCGCCTTGCCGACCACGTCGTCGTCATCCACGAGGGCGAGGTCGTCACCAGTGGCCCGGCCGCCGAAACGCTCGGCTCGAGCGAGCCGGTGGTGCGCCAACTCGTCACTGGCGCCACCAGAGGCCCGATCCGGCTGCGCGACGTCTGACGTCTGCGCGACGCATCGCCGATACGCCACCGGCCCGGCTTGCATATGGCGCTGCAAGTGGGGTGCCATCCTGCCGCCATGCCGCTCGGTCTGCGACGCAGGCCTACGAAGTGCGGTGAGAGATCTTTGCCGTCGCTTGCGCAGTCGGCTTGATTGCTACGTAGTCGACGTCGACGTGGGCGGGCCGTGTGAGACAGAAGGCAATCGTCTCGGCGATGTCCTCGGCACTCAGCGGCTTGATGCCGTCGTAAACGCCGGCAGCGCGCTCGGCATCGCCGCCGAAGCGCACCAGGGAGAACTCGGTCTCCACCATCCCCGGGGCGATCTCGGTGACGCGAATACCGTCTCGCAGGTGTTCCAGGCGAAGTGTCTGGGCGATCGCGTGGGCGGCGTGCTTGGCAGCGGTGTAGCCGCCCCCGCCCTCGTAGGCCTCGACGCCGGCGACCGAGCCGACGATGACGATGTGTGCATCATCGCTTCGCCGTAGCGCCGGCAGCGTCGCCTTCGTCACGCGCATCAGCCCAGCGACGTTCGATTCCCACATCTCGCGCCAGCTGTGCTCGTCGGCTTCGGCGATCGGCCCGAGACCGAGCGCGCCGCCCGCGCTGTGGACGACGATGTCCAGCCTCGGGATCTCGGCCGCCAGCGATGCGACGGAGTCGGGGTCTGAGACGTCCAGGCGCAGGGCGTGTCCCCCGACGTCGGCCGCCAGCTGCTCACAGCGCTCAAGCCGGCGCGCAGCGGCAATCGTGTCGAACCCTGCCCCTGCGAGCTCGCGCACGGTCGCCGCACCGATGCCGCTCGA
>CAJDUA010000011.1_pt1 | contig 60497 bp, 64 predicted proteins | sample 7390011 | NCBI WGS metagenome assembly CAJDUA01 (sample SAMEA7055673, study PRJEB34461) | soil metagenome | biome: terrestrial ecosystem; feature: Peninsula; material: soil | place: Antarctica | collected 2016 | reverse complement strand
ACCGTCCCCGCGAGGATCGCGAGCAGAACGATGTTCTGACCCGAGACCGCCAAGAGATGCGCAAGGCCGGAAACCTTGAAATCGTCGACGGTAGTTTCGGCGATACCTTCCTCTTGACCGAGCACGAAGCCAAGCAGCAGACTCGCCGTAGCCGCCGGCGTGCCGTCGGTGAGCGCACGCTCGGCCCGGGCTCGGATCTCATCCAGCACGCCCGCGATCCCGCTGCGGCGGCCCGGTTGAACTTCGATCGCACGCGCAGCCAGAACATTGCGGATACCCAAGCGCGCGAGTCGTTCGCGCTCAAAGGCGCTCGGGTCGCGGATCACGCCGCTGGCGCGTACCGCGTCGCCGGTGGAGAGTTCGAGCGAAGCCGGTGGCGGGACGTCGATCTGCAACCGGCCCTCGACCGTCTCGATCCTGATCGCGACCTTCCCTGCGGAGATGCTCGGCGCTGCGATGACGAAGCCGCGAACGACGACTTCGGTTCCCGGGGCGAGATCGAGGGCGCCGGCGTCGATTGCGTTGACGCGGGCCGCGCCAATCGCGAACCCACCGGCGGCTGCGGTGAGAGCGACGGCGGTGAGCCAGGCCGAGGCGGCGAGGGACTGAGCTGCGGCCCGCGGGCGCACGATCGCCAGGATGATCAGCGCTGCCACAGCCAGGGCTGCGGTTTCCAGGGCGACGGCTGGCGCGGACGGCGACAGCGCCAGACCGACGGCGAGCCCCGCGAGAAGGGCAAAGCGCCAGGCGACCGCGAGCGCCGGGTCTATGGCTGTAGCTCCGCGCGCAGCGCCTCCATCGTGGCCGGTCCGATGCCGCTGATCGCATCGAGCTCGTCGATCGAACCGAGGCCGCCATGTTGGTCGCGAAATTCGACTATGTCGGCTGCGGTAACCGGCCCGATGCCCTCGATCGTGTCGAGTTGTTCGACGGTGGCGGCGCCGAGACTGATGGGGGCGTCCGCGGCTCCTGGCAACGCGGTTGGGACTGCGCCCGCAGCGGCTGCCTCGGGCTTAAGCGGCACGATCACTTGCTGACCGTCGGCAAGGGGCGCGGCGAGGTTTATCGCGTCCGCGAGGCCGTCCTGGGCGACTCCGCCGGCACGTTCGATCGCATCCGTGACCCGGGACCCGTCAGACATGCGGTAAACGCCGGGCTCACGCACGGCACCAGCCACGTGAATCACCAATCCTCCCTCGGCCTGCTCGACCTCGAAGTTCGCGCTGGTCGAGGCACGTGGCGACTCGCCCTGCGAGCTGACAGCGCCTGCGGCGCCCGGCGGCGGATCGGTGGTGCGCAGCCAGCGCGCGCCGAGCAGCAGCACTCCAACCGCGATTGCGGCGTAGACGAGCAACTGCACCCGGCTCAGTTCAGGCACACGGTGAGCGTCGGGGATGCAGACGCGCAGGTGGCGCGCCGCGTGTAACGAGTTAGTCCCGGGCGTCACCCGCGGCTGGGGCGAGCGACGAAGTCGCGGTCACAGCGTTAGCGACCTGCCGTTCTCAACGACCAGCACCGACGGAAACGTAGCCGCAGGCGAGGCTTCCGGCGGAGTTAGTTGTCGTCGTCCAAGTCGTAGCCGCTTGCCTGGGCGGCAAGCCGGCGGCTGTAGAGCTCGTCGGCGGAAACGGCGGGCGACTGAACGGAAACGAGGGCCAACGGGTCGTCGCCGTCGTTGGCGACGGCGTGGTCGGTGGCCGGTGGGATTAGGGCGAGGTCGCCGACCTCTAGCCGTTGAGTGTCGCCGGTGGCAGAGAGCGTGCCGGTACCGGCGACGACGATGTACACCTGCTCGGCTTCTTCGTGCGAGCGCAATTCCTCGGAAACACCCGGGGGCACCTCGAGCCAGTTGACCGAGAGATTGCGCGAGCCGAGTTCTCCCGCGTCCATGAGGATGTGCGGTCGAAGTCCGTGAACCTCGGTTACCGCTGCGTCGGACAGCCGCCTAACGAGCACGCGCGGATTCTGTCAGAAGGCAGAGCAAAGCGCCGTGAACAAGTCGTAACCAGCGCTCGCACGCACGCGAGACGGAGATCGCTACTTGCGCTTGGCCTTCCACTCGACCTTGTCGCTGTGGCACTCGCCGCCGTCGTAGATGAGGTCGAAGCGCACGATCCCCGTCGCCTTGCGGCCCTGCACCGAACCGCGCACGAGCGACGTCGCACCGCCTACCTCGAAGGTGTCTTTGAACTTGCCGAGCTCGTTGAGCACCGTGTTGTGCTCGGCACCTCCCTGGCGTACCTCGCTGCCGTCGGTGCAGCCGGTGCGCACGTTGGAGTACTTGAAGGTGAGGGAATCTCCGCTCAGCGCCAGCTTCACCGACATCTGCGCATCGTCACGCGCGCTGCCTCTGTAGATCGACGCCGAGGCGCTGGCGGCGACCACGAGCGCCAGCACCAGCGCGACGGCGATCGTCGTCACCGCCGTCCTCATCCGCGCACCACCAGGTTGACGAGCTTGCCGGGAACGACGATCTCCTTCACAACTTCCTTGCCCTCGAGATGGCGGCTGACGTTCTCATTCGAGCGGGCCAGCTCGAGCATCTCCTGCTCAGAGGTTTCGGCGGCAACCTCGATCTGACCGCGGCGCTTGCCATTGACCTGAACGACGAGCTCGAACGTGTCGCGCGCGAGCAGTGCAGCCTCGGCCTGCGGCCAGGGCTGCTCCCAGACGCGGTCGCCAGTGAGCGTCTCATAGACCTCCGAGCCGAGGTGCGGAGCGAACAGGAAGATCAGCGAGGCGGCGGTTTCGGCGGCAAAACGAACGCTCGCTTCCCCCGTCAGATCGCCATAGAGGCCGTCCTTAAGGCGATAGGCGTCGTTGACCAGCTCCATCACGGCGGCGATGGCCGTATGCATCTGAAACCCGGTGCCGATGTCATTGGTGACCTTATCGATCGCCCAATGGGCCTTCGCGACGAGCTGGCGGGCGTCGCCCTGCGCGCCGAGCACCTCACCTGCGGTGGTCTTCTCCGCCACTTCGAGGCCCAGCCTCCACAGCCGCATTAGGAAACGATGCACGCCCTCCACACCCTCCGGGACCCAGTCGCCGCCGCGCTCGGGCGGGCCGAGGAAGCAGACGTAGGTGCGGGCGGTGTCGGCGCCGTAGCGCTCCACCGTTTCGACGGCGCTGACCGTGTTTCCCTTCGAGGACGACATCTTTGCCCCGTTCATCGTGATCATACCCTGGGTGAACAGGCTCGCGAACGGCTCCTGCGCCTTCAGCATCCCCATGTCGGCGAGCGCCTTGGTGAAAAAACGGCCGTACATGAGGTGCAGGATCGCGTGCTCGACACCGCCGATGTAGTTGTCGACCGGCATCCAGAAGTCCGCGATCTCACGCTCGAACGGCCGCTCGGTGTTGTGCGGATCCAGATACCGAAGGAAGTACCAAGAGGAGTCGACGAAGGTATCCATGGTGTCGGTCTCTCGGCGCGCGGGGCCACCACACTTCGGACATTCGGTGTTGACCCAATCGTCGACCGCCGCCAGGGGGCTCTTGCCCTTCGGGGCATAGTCCTCGATCTCGGGCAGCTCGACCGGTAGCTGGTCATCGGGCACCTGGAGCATGCTGCAACTGTCGCAGTAGATGATCGGAATCGGGCAACCCCAATAGCGCTGGCGTGAAAGCAGCCAATCGCGGAGGCGATAATTGACCGCCGTGGCACCGCGGCCGTCGCTTTCGAGCCACTCGACGATTTGGGTGTAAGCGTCGCGATTGTTGACCCCGTCGAACCGGCCGCTGTTGACCATCGCCCCATCGCCGGGGTACGGCTCGGCTTGGACGTCGTCTCCGCCTTCGACGACCTCGCGAATCTCGATCCCGAACTTGCGCGCGAAAGCGTGGTCGCGCTGGTCGTGGCCCGGCACCGCCATGATCGCGCCCGTTCCGTACTCCATCAGCACGTAGTCGGCTACGTACGTCGGGATCTGCTCGCCGTTGACCGGGTTGGTGACCGTTCGACCGAGCGCCACACCTGTTTTCTCCCGCTCCTCCGCGCCTCGCTCCTCCACCGGGGCGCGAATGGCGGCGTCGACGTAGTCGCGCACCTCCTGCTCGTGACCCGTGCCGGCGGCGAGTCGCTCGACCTCGGGGTGCTCGGGAGCGACGACGAAGAACGTGGCGCCGAAGAGCGTGTCTGGCCGTGTCGTAAACACCGGGAACTCGAGGTCGAGCTCCTCGCAGCGAAAGCTGACCTTGGCGCCTTCGGAACGCCCGATCCAGTTGCGCTGCATCGTCACCACATGGTCGGGCCACGACTCGAGAAGCTCGAAATCGGCGAGCAGCCGGTCGGCATAATCGGTGATCTTGAAGAACCACTGCTCGAGGTCGCGCGATTCGACCAGGGCCCCACAGCGCTCGCAGTGGCCATCGATCACCTGCTCGTTGGCGAGCACGGTTTGGTCCACCGGACACCATTGCACCGGCGCTTTGGCGCGATAGGCAAGGCCGCGCTCGTACAGACGCAGGAATATCCATTGAGTCCAGCGGTAGTACTCGGGGTGGTGTGTTGCGATCTCGCGCGACCAGTCGATCGAGACGCCCCAGGCACGAAATTGCTCGCGATAGGCAGCGATCGAGGCCTCGGTCGCCACTCGGGGGTGTACTCCCGTCTTGATCGCGTTGTTCTCCGCCGGCAAGCCGAAGGCGTCGTAGCCCATCGGATGGATCACCTGGAAGCCGTTGCGGCGGCGAAAGTGGGCAACGGCGTCGCCGATCGCGTAGTTCTTCAGGTGGCCGACGTGGAGCTCGCCCGACGGGTAGGGCAGCATCTCGAGCACGTAAGCCTTGGGCTTTGCCTCGTCGAATCTTTCGTCGCCGGGGTTCGGAACCTCCCAGGTGCGCTCCGACGCCCACACGGCCTGCCAGCGGCGCTCGATCGCGTGCGGGTCGTAGCGCTGGGTTTCGTCGCTTGAGGGCGTGTCGATCGCGTCGCTCATCTTCGGCCCAGTCTACGAGCGGCCATGACGAGTCAGGGGCGCGCGGTGCTCGATCGCTGTCCGCGTACCCGCGGATGCCGGCGTCCCGCGGTGCTTAAACTCGCTGGCGACTCCGTTTCTTCTTCGAGGAGGTTGCAATGGGACGACTGATCAGGCTCGACCGCACCGGGCACACGACTTTGGCGCAGTGGAACCTGGCCGAGCCGACGGAGGCAGAGGCCGCCGTTGTTGCCTTCAAGGCCGAGCTCGAGCGCGGCATGGTTGCGTCGGTGAGCTACGAGGACGGCACCGCGGAGGTAGTTCGCGAGCTACCGCTGGAGGCCGACCTCGTCGTCTTGCGCCGTCCAATCGCCGGCGGATAGCCGAGGCCGGAGATCGAGTTCGAGACCGTCAGCGCGGGCAGGCGGCCCGGCCTCGAGGAGGCAGCGCGCCTGCATTGGCGCGAGGACGCCAGCGAGCGCACCCTGCGCCGCGACGAGCGCCGCTGGACTGCCTGGACGGCCTGGGTGGTGGCGATCTTCTGCGTCCCCGGAGCGCTGCTGGTCGCAATCGAGCCGTGGACCTTCCCGGCCGCTGCAATTTGCTTTGCCCACGCTTGGGCGGTGCCCTGGCTGCAAGCCCGCCGCGGCGCGCGTCAAGTGGTTCCGATCGGTAGCGAGCGCAGCGCCGGGCGCCGGCTCAGCGCCGATCCCGGAGCCGAGCGAGTCGCGCTTGGGCTACTGGGCGATCTGGTCGGCCACTCGGAACGAGAGCTCGTCGCCGAGACGGGGCTCACACTTCAGCGCGGCGAGCTGGGCGCATGGCTGGTTGGCGAGCAGGGCGCCTTCCTTGTACGCTCGCACGGGCGGCGGGTCGATTGCTGGTGCGTGCGGGTTGCCGACACCGGTGAGCTTCCGGCTGCCGACCGCGTCGCCCATTTGCTTCTCGCGCTGCGCGAGGACGAACTCGGCTTCGCCAAGGTCGCAAATCTCGGCTTCTCGGGGGCCCGACTGCGGGTGGGCCGCCAACTCGACCCGCGCACCCGCCCGGCACTGGACGCCGCCCGGGGCGTAGTGCGTTCGGGGCTGAGCTCGCACGACTCGGTCCGTCCACGCGATCGATGCGGCACGCTCGGCGGCTGAACTCCTCCTAGGCCGCGACGAGCGCTCGGTTGGCTTCGACCTCCGTTGCCAGCGACACGAGGATCTCGTCGATTCGACCGCGATGCTCGGCGGAGTGCAGAGCCCCGTCGGCGTCGAAAGCGTCGTGAGCTTGACCGACAGGGAGGTCGAGATCGACTATCCGCGCCCCCGCGGAGGCCAACGCCTTGCGCGTCTCGGCCTGAGCCCAGACCGCGCCGAAGCGGCCGGTGGTAGCGCCAATCACCGCGGCCGGCTTGCTATGCAGCGGCGTCGTCGTGCGCGGCCGGGAGGCCCAGTCAATCGCGTTTTTGAGCACGCCAGGGATCGAGGAGTTGTATTCAGGCGTGGCGATGAGCAAGGCGTCTGCCTCGGCAATTGCGCGGCGGAGATCGGCAACCGCTGCCGGGGCGAGCTCGCGATCGTCGTCTTGGTCGTAGGGCGGGATCGACTTAAGATCGTGCCAGATTTCGACTTCGACTCCGAGCGGCGCCTGCTCCGCGACGTGGCGGAGCAGGCGCGAGTTGTAAGAGGCGGCGCGAACGCTGCCCGATATCGCGAGAACTCTCATCGCAATCAGCTGCGGTCGAACTCGAGTGAGACGACCAGGCGAACGTCGTTGGCAAGCGCCTCGCCGCCGCCGGGCAGTTCCATCTGCCAGACCATGCCGAAGGCGGTACGGTCGATGGTCGCCTCCAGATCGAGCGCGAGCTTGTCCACGCCCCCGGGGCCCGCCACTGGGCCGCGCAGGCGGCCGGTCGCCTCGACCGGTAGGGCGAACCCGGCCATCTCCAGCTCTCCGCGAACTCGGACCTGATCTGCCGTGCCCGAGATCTCTGTTGAGCTGAAGCGGACTTCCGGGTTGCGCTGGACGTCGAAGAAGTCGGGCGAGAGAAGGTGTGGGCGCAGGTTCTCATCATCGATCGAAATCGACTCGACGGCGACGCCTCCCTCGAGCGAGATCCTCTCGCCGGCGACGACCAGTTTGGCGCCAACGGGCTTGAACCCGCCGCGGAAGATCGAGACGCCGGCGTGGTCAACCTCGAAGTTCGCGTTCGAGTGGACGGCATCGATCGTCCACGTGCCGTCTGTGATCTGAACATCGTTGAGCGTTGCTGTGGTCATGTTCGGCTCCTTGCCAGTAGCTGCGGCTGATGATTGCGGATACAATAGTTGCGCTTGCAATCACCTTACCAGAACCGTTGCGCTCGCAACGACTATGTGGCAAAGTGCCTTCCGTGGAAACCGAACTCGAAAAGACTTCCCCGAGCATCGGCGATGATCAGCTCGCCGCCTGGCGCGCATTCCTGCGCGCCCATTCGACGATGCTGCGTCGCATCGGCCGCGATCTCGAAGAGGCCGGGCTCCCACCCCTGACTTGGTACGACGTGCTCGCGGTGTTGCGAGAGGCGGCCGATCGGCGGCTGCGTCAGGTCGAGGTCGCCGAGCGAGTGTTGCTCTCGACCAGCGGTCTCAGCCGATTGATCGATCGCATGGAGAGCAAGGGCTTGGTCGGTCGCGTGACCTGCCCGGGCGACCGGCGCTCGCTTTATCTCGAACTCACCGACGACGGAGCGCAGATGCTCGAGCAAATATGGCCCGTGTACGCGCGGGGCATCGCCGATGACTTCCTCCCCGCCCTCGGCTCCAATCCCTGCGAGGTGCGCGAGATGCTGGAGACGATCGGCGCGACCTGCGCGGTCGCGCACGCGGTCGAGGCCGAGGAAGCCGAGACGGCTCTGGCGTCCGATACCGCTCACCCAGCCGACACGGCTCAGGGGTTGGCTAGGGCAGCCGAGAAGACTTAATGGCTCACGCCACTGCGGGCGTAAGCCTCAGACGGAGGCGCAGAACTCGCCGAACTTCTTTGCGTCGCGGTAGGGCGCGCCGTGGCCGACGAGGACGAGGCTGGGCTCGAGCGCGCCGAGGCGCTTGAGCGAGATTCGGTTTCGCTCGGGATCGGGCGTGAAAAAGCGCTTCGGCTCGCGCAAGCCGGGAATCATCGTCAGCGAGTCGGCGGTGTTGAGGACGTCGCCGGCGACGAGGACGCGGTCGGACTCGCGCCAAAAGGCGATGTGCCCCGCGGAGTGACCGGGGACGGCGAGCACTTTGAATCCGCCGACTTCGTCACCCTCGCGCAAGACGCGGTCGACGGGGTGCCCGGGGCCGGTGCACGTCTTGACGAAGAATTGTGTGATTGGGTGATCTGGCTGGCGCACGCCGATCAGGCTAGGGTCGGCTGCTGCGTCGTCGTCGCCGGCGCCGACCCAGTAGGGAATCGAGAGCTCGGTGCAGATGCGGTGACTGGCGCCTTGGTGATCGGGATGAGCGTGCGTGAGGGCATGGGCGTTGATCGTTTGGCTCTGGAGCTGCCTGAGGATGCGCCGGCCTTCGAAGCGGGTGCCGGCGTCGATGAGGACATCCTCGATCACGTAGACGTTGATCGCGTTCGGGGGAAAGCCGCCGAGCTGCCAGACGCCGTCTGCGAGCTGTTTCACGAGTCGCACTTTATTGGATGGCTAAGTGTTTAATTTCTCGACTACTCGATGACGGTCGCCGCCTCAGTGGCAAAGAAGGCGAGAGCACGCTCGGCGACGAGGTCGGGGCGTTCGTCGGCGATGAAGTGGGCGCAGCCGGGTACGAGCTCGACGCTCATATCGTCAGCGTGGTCTTCGTAGCCGCCGGTGAGCACGGCGGGGAGGGCGCGATCGTCGCTGCCGAAGAGCAGCCGGGTGGGCACGGTGAGGCGCGAGGAGGCGTAGCGGCCGCGAAGGATGGGCAGCGTCTCGCGATAGTTGGAGCTGCGGTAGAGCTGTACGGCGGCGCGAGCCCGGTGTGGCTCGGAGAGGCGCCCGGAGAACGTAGCGAGCGCGGTTTCGTCGAAGGTGTCGAGCGTGCCGGTGCCGTTTCTCAGCATGAAGCGCACGAAAGAGCCCGAACGGTGCAGGTTGTAGCCCAGCACAGGCGCCGCGATCAGTTGCTGGTACCAAAAGCGCCAACCATGGCGGAGCACTGCTGAACGCTCCTGCCACGGATGGATGACGTTGAGAGCGAGGTAGCGGTGGAAGCGCTCGGGTGCGCGTAGGCAAAGCAAGAAGCCGATCCAGCCGCCCCAGTCGTGGCCGACGAGCTTGACGCTGTCGATGTCGAGTGCGTCGAGGACGGCGAGCACATCGCCGGCGAGGTCCTCTTTGAGATAACGATCGCGCGGCGCATCGGACCAACCGAACCCGCGGAGGTCGAGCGCGAGCACGCGGTGATGCTCGCCGAGCGCCGGCATCAGGTAGCGCCACTCGTACCAGTGCTGCGGCCAGCCGTGTAGAAGCAGGACGGGATCTCGGCCGTCCGGGTTCGCCTCGGCGACGTGGAAGCGCAGGCCGTTGGCGGTGACCCAGCGATGGGTGACGCCATCGACATGGGGCATCCCCTCGCTCGGCGGCTCGGCTTGCATCAACGACGACTCTATGCGGCGATGGACTCGGGCGGATCGGGGGGGTCGGGCTTGCGACCCGAGACGGGCTCCAGCTCAGCGAGCTCGAGCTCGAGCTGCTCTTCTGGCGGGTATAGCCGGGCGTGAGGCCTACCGCGGCGGGTCATCAGAAAGATCTCGCCGCGGATGCGCGCTCTGCACGCCGAGAATCTCGATCTTAGTGGAGCTAATGAGACAACTTTCGAACCCTCAACTCCAACTTAAGCTTCGGAGCTGTCTCACTGGCTGAGAGATGCGAGGTACGCGAACGTCGCGCGTTTGCTCTCCTTCGTGGTTTTTGACCCGCCCTCCGGGCGAGTCTAGGCTGAAGGGGTGGATCTTGCGCTCTATAAAGCAATCAACGCACTCGCTGATCGCTCCGACTTCTTTGAGGACGTGCTGCGGTTTTTCGCCCTCGACGCCCAGTACTTCTTCATCGCGCTCCTCGCAATCCTCTTCTTCGCTCGCGGCAAGTGGGCATCACAAAATGCCCGTCACGGCGTTGTGGCCGCCGGGCTCAGCGCCACATTGGCACTGGGTGTAGCCCAGGTGATCGCGCATCTGTGGGATCGCCCCCGCCCCTACGTCGCGCATCCAGGGGACGCCCATCTCTTCATTTCGGCCTCGCCCGATCCTTCGTTTCCGAGCGATCACACGACCGCGGCCTTCGCGATTGCCGTAGCGCTTCTCTTGCGAAGCCGTCGCGCCGGCTACGTGGCGCTTGCGATGGCGATCACGCTGGCCGTCGCCCGGGTGGCGGTCGGGACGCACTACCCCAGCGACGTGCTCGGCGGCGCGCTGATTGGGACGCTCGCGGGGCTGTTCTTCTGGATCCCGTCGGTGCGTCGGCCCCTCCATCAGCTGGCCGATTGGGCCGGGTCTATATACGACCGGGCGTGGAATCGGTCCCGAGCAGCTTTTCTTTCGATTCGCGGGCAGCTATCTAAATCGAACTAGATCCGATGGCCCGTTTTCACCCGCGGGGTCTGCTCGATACGACGTCCGAGACCGCGATCGTCATCAAAGGGCTGCACGGGTTGCTTGAGCTGGTCGGTGCCGGGCTCCTGCTCTTTTCGTCTCCCGCCACGATCAGCCACTTCGCCTCGTCCGTCACGAGCCACGAGCTCGCCGAGGATCCGAACGACCTGATCGCCAGCTACGTGCTCCAAAGCGCGCAGCACCTCGGCGAGGGAACGCTGGTCTTCGCCACGCTGTATCTGGTCATTCACGGAGCGGTCAACCTCGGACTCGCGGTGGCGCTGCTGAACAACAAGCTGTGGGCGTACAAGCTGCTGATCGGCTCGTTGCTCGTCTTCATGGCGTATCAGATGTATCGCTACGGCGTGACCCACTCGCTCTGGCTCCTCCTGCTCACCGTCTTCGACGCCCTGCTCATCTGGCTGAGCCTGACCGAGTACCGAAAGCAACGCTCACTGGCAGATTTCGTCTAGACGCATCCGGCCTTGACGGTCTGATGCCATCCGGCGGAAAGTGATACACAGAAGATGGAAGCCCTCTTTGCGATCGGTGGAATCACGCTCGGCGTCAATCTCGTCGTTGCCGGTGCCGACGTGTTCGTGGATGGCCTGCTCGGCCTGGGCGAGCGGCTGCGGGTATCGCCGTTCGTGCTGATGGTCTTGCTGTCGGGCTTCGAAGTCGAGAACCTGGCCGCCGGCATCGCCGCCAATGCCAACGGGTTGCCGGGTGCCGCCGCGGGAACGGTCTTCGGCGGGGTCGCCTTCCTAGCGCTCGGCGTAGCCGGGCTCGGGGCGCTGATCGCACCGATCCGCGCCACGATCACCGAGGGACGGATCAAGAAAGCGAAGCTCGGTGGCATGCCGGGCCGGGCACCGCTCGGCTACCTCAACGTCCGGCACTGGGACGGTGCGAACGACATACGAACGATCGAGGTTGACCCCGACCGGGCCCCGCACATCCGGTGGGCGTTTCAGGTCTATGCGACTGGCGAGTGGACGCTCAGAGGTCTGACGGATGCGCTTGAAGATCGGGGTTTACGAAGTCTCGGAACCCCAAAGTTTCGAGCGAAACCGATCCGCAGTACCGCGCTACAGCGAATGCTGAGGAATCCGTTTTACCGAGGTGTCGTCCGCTTCAAGGGTGTCGAATACGAAGGCTCGCACGAGCCCCTGTTAACGCCTGAGCTCTTCGAGAAGGTCCAGCAGCGGTTGACGGCACAAGCCCTCGCGGGCGAGCGCCAGTGGAAGCACGAGCACCACTTGAAAGGCACCCTCTACTGCCGCCTCTGCGGGTCACGGCTCGTCTTCACGAAGTGCACCGGCCGGCGGGGTGGCCGCTACGACTACTTCGTTTGGGCCAAGCGCCATCGTGGGAAGGGATGCGACTTGCCGTATCTCCCGGCGCGCCGCATCGAGGAAGTCGTCGCCGACTACTACGTGTCGCAGGTGAAGCTCGACGCGGAACGGATCGCGAGCCTTGAGCCACAACTCGTTCGGATATTCCAGCGACTGACTGGTTACCGACAGCGCGAGATGGTCAGGGCGCGGAACCGAGTCGACGACCTTCTAGCGCAGCGGCGGCGCCTCGTGGAAGGGCACCTGGCCCGTCCCGAGGCGATTCCACTCGAAGTCTTGGAGGAGAAGCAGGCCGACCTCGTTGGACGCAGGGGGTTCGAACGTCGCTTACTTAGTGGAGCTAGTCGGGCTCGAACCGACGACCCCTTCCATGCCATGGAAGTGCTCTTCCAACTGAGCTATAGCCCCATCGAGTTCGTACTCGGAAGCCCAGTTTAGACAAGCTCGCTGACCATTTCGAGTCGGCGCCAGGCGAAGATGAATCATGTGCCTATCGGCCACGAGCTCTACGGGAAGCAGGTAGCACCGATCGAGTATCACCACAGTAAGCGGCGATGGAGTCGATCTCGGTCAACTCAGCGACGTTGCCTTTGACACGAACACATGTTCCCATACCGGGACGGACGGAGAAACGGAGTCAGCCGCCGAGCTGCTCGGCGCAATAGGCGTCGCGGGTCGCTCGATACCCTGGCGCCGGCGTCGACGCGATCGACTGCGCCCAGCCCGCCGCGTAGGCCTGAATCTCCTCTGCCACCTGCGCCCGCTCGGCATCGCTCTTCGCGTTGACCAGGCGCTCCGCGTTGCGCCAAACCTGCTCGCGCCATTGCCGCACGAGCTCCAGCCCGCCGATGTCCTCGATGAACAGCCAGTCCGGATTCGTCAGCGAGATCGAGGAGTCATACCGCGCACCCACTTGCCCCACGACCCGCTCATATCCCGCGGCAAGCGCCGCGTTGGTCTTATCGTGATCGGGCTTTCGCGCTGCGCCCTTGCGGTCGCGCAGGCCGAGCTGGGCGAGCACGAAGGGCATGTCGTTCTGCACATGCGCATTGATCCCGAGCAGCATGTCCTGAGCACCGGTCACCTCGCCTTGCTCGGCGATCTCGAACGCAATCCGCCAAGCCTCCGGTACCTCTCTCCCCTGCTCCCAGTGGCGCACCGACCGAAAGTAGACGTTGGCAAAAAGTGCATCCTCGCGAAAGAAGAACCTGGGCCACTGCAACAGGTCCTGGTCGGCGACCAGCATGTCGCGCAGCGTCTTCGTCAGCTCAAGATACGTCGTTGTGAAAACCGCCTTGTGGTCGCACCCCAACCGCGCCTGAAGCGCCTTCATCCGCCGAATCTGGACGCGCACGCACTTGAGCTTCGCCTGCTTGCAGTGAGCGACCCGATTCGGCTTCGTCTGCGCAGGGCTCGGCAGCGCCGGCAGGAACTCGTTGTAGGCGACGCCCGGCGGCGGCTGCGCCGAGCCGGCGGGCACGAGGACGATCCCACCAACGAGCAGCGCGAGCAAGAAAAGCGTGGCAAAGCCTCGTCGCCTCATGGTCAACCGAGCCTAGATGCCCGGCCCGAAAGCGCCAGTCGCCGCGGTCTTTCCTTATCGACGCGCGATAGGCAAGCCGGGCAAGGAAGCAGGGAGCGAAGTGTGCGCCAGCACACGAGCGACCGATGACGCCGCCAGGCGCCGCATATCGTGCGTCGAGACCGATGACGCCGCCGAGCGCCGCCTATCGCGTGTCGACGTCGAGCACGAGGCGATCAAATCGCTGATCGCGAACCTGGAATTCGAACGGAGCTCGCTCTTCCAGCTCGCGCAACAACTCAATCGGCTCGTCGAGCTTCATCGCCAGTGTCGCCCGGCCCGCGGCAAAGCGCTTGACCGAGATCTCCGACGTAGCCGAGATGCCACCGGCCGCATCCTCGAAGCCAACGAGCTGCGAAAAGTCCTCGAGCGGGCCGACATCGATCTCGATCATCCCGTCATAGAGGTCCAGGGCTGAAGGCATGACCGGCTCGCCGACCTCCTCGATCGCTTCCAGCGGCTCCTCCCATTGCGCTCCCAGCCTCGCGATTGCCTCCTGGATCCCGTCCAGCAGCCGCTCTCGCGACTCGACCGGGCGTCGCGTCGCCTCGGTGATCCGCACGCCCAGCTCAGCCGCATCACGCAATGCCCGAACTCGAATCCGCGTCGCCTGCCCGCGCGCTTGGCAGCGGATGATGTTCAACTCCTCGGCCAGCAACGCCAAGGCGTCCAGGCGCCGCTCGCCTTCAGCGCGAATCACGGCAAGCTCACGATCCATGTCCGAGAACTCCCGGTCGCGTTCGACGAGCCTTTCGGCGAGCCGCTGGCAGACCAAGTCGAGCTGGTCGATCCGCAGTTGGCCGCGCTCGACGCGCTCAGTCGCGGCCTCAAGCATTGCCGCGTGCGCCGCAAGCGACGACGCACCCTGTGCCAGCGCCGCCTCCTGGGCGGCGAAAGCTGTGTCGACCTCTCTCGGGCTGTAGCCGAGCAGCGATCTTTTGAAGCGGCCGCTCACGTTGAGACGAAACCTAGGTCGGGCGTCGGACGGGACGCCCGCGGAACCCACCTACTCGATGCGGCTATTCCCTCGCCTCGCCCTCGAGCCCAAGCGAAAGCCGCTCGGCCTCGCCCCACAAACGCTCGAGCCGATAGCGCTGGCGCATCTCGGGCACGAGCACGTGCAGAACGCAGTCGAGGTAGTCGAGCAGCACCCAGCGCGCCTCGCCGACACCCTCCGAGCGCGCGGGCAGCAGCCCGTCTTCCTGCTTGAGCTTTTGGTGGACGTCGTCGTGGATGGCCTTGGCCTGGCGCTCGTTACGCGCCGTGGCGATCAGCAGATAGTCGGTGTAGCCAACGAGATCGCGAACGTCGAGCGCAACTATCTCCTCGCCCTTCTTGTCGTCGACGATCGTCGCGATCCTGCGAGTCAGCGCCACCGAGGCGTCGGGCTCATCGTCGGGACGCTCGGCGATCGCCGTCTCGCGTTCGGCGCCCTGCCTCGCCGCGCTCACGCCGTCACCGCCTCGCGGTAAAGACCGCGCTCGGTGATCAAGGCCGCAACGGCATCTGGCACCAGGTAGCGAACCGATTGCTCCTGCGCGATCCGCCTGCGAATCCGGGTCGAAGAAACGCCGAGCTCGGGCATGCGGATGAACTCCGCGCGCGCCGTCGCACCGAGTCGCTCCAATGCCACCTCGGCTTCGTCGAGCACCGTGCCCGGCCGGCCCGCGATCGCCAGCCGCGCCAACTCGAGGATCCGCTGAGGCTCGTGCCAAGCCTCGATATGAGCCGCGACATCCGCCCCCATGAGGAAGAAGAGATCGTCACCGGCATGCTCGTCGTTCAACTGCTCAAGCGTATGCGATGAGTAAGACGGCCCGGCACGGCGGACCTCGACCTCGCTCACATCCAGGAGGTCGTCGTGCTCGGCTGCAACCCGCGCCAATTCGAGTCGAACCTCGGCCCCGGGCTCGGGGTCGATCTTCTTGTGCGGCGCCTCGCCGGTGGGCACCAAGACCACGCGTTCGAGCCCGAGCTGGAAAGCAGCCTCGTGCGCCAGCACCAAGTGGCCGATGTGAGGCGGGTTGAACGCACCACCGAGTACGCCGAGCTTTGAAACGCCTACCCCCGAACCTGTCCGTCGCCGTGAACGATGTACTTGGTGGTGGTCAGCTCGCGCAAGCCGATCGGGCCACGTGCATGAAGCTTTTGAGTCGAATTTCCGATTTCGGCGCCCATACCGAAAGCGAAGCCATCGGTGAAGCGAGTCGAAGCGTTGACGAAGACCACCGCGGCATCGACCGCACCGGTGAACTCGTCTGCCGCAACGTCGGAGCCGGTGACGATCGCCTCCGTGTGGCCGGTGGTGTGGGCGTTGACGTGCTCGATAGCACTGGCGAGCGAATCGACGACGCCAACGGTCATCTTCAGGCCGTGGTACTCGGTGTCCCAATCCTCCTCGGTCGCCTCGCCGACGGGCGTCGCGCCCGCGGCGGCCTGCGAGCGCCCGTCACCGACCAGTTCGACGCCGGCGCTGTGGAGGTCGCTGAGCACACCGGGAAGAAACTCGGAGGCGACGTCGGCGTTGACCAATAGCGTCTCGGCGGCGTTGCAAACCCCGGGGCGATCGACTTTGGCGTTATAGGCAATCTTGCGCGCCATCTCGAGGTTGGCAGAATCGTCGACGTAGACGTGGCAGTTGCCGCCCGCGGCGTAAAGGACGGGAACCGTCGCAACCGCCTTCAGCGCGTTCTTCAGCCCCTCGCCGCCACGGGGAATCACGAGCTCGACCAGGCCCTCGGCGGTCGCGAGCTGCTCGAGCTCGGAGCGCTCGCCGGGGAGCAACTCGACCGCGCCCGCGGGCAACCCCGATTCGGCGACAGCCTCACGCACGAGCGCGGCGAGCGCGGCATTGGAGCGCTGGGCGTAACTCGAGCCGCGAAGGACGATCGCGTTGCCGCTCTTGAGACAGAGTGCTGCGCAGTCGACCGTGACATTGGGCCGTGCCTCGTAGATCACCGCGACCACGCCGAGCGCAACCCGGACCTTGCGCAAGTCGAGGCCGCTGTCGATCGTGCGGTGCTCGAGCACTTCCCCGATCGGATCATCGAGGGCGACAATCGCGCGCACGCCTTCGGCCATCGCAGCAATCCGCGAAGGATCGAGCGCGAGGCGATCGCGCAACGCATCTGAGAGGCCGATGGCCCGCTCATCGGCGAGATCGGCCTCGTTGGCCTCGAGCACCTCCGCCCCGCGCTCGTCGAGCAAATCTGCCAGGCGCGTCAGCACGCGATCTTTCGTCGCCGTGTCGGCGGTCGCGAGCGCGCGAGCCGCGCGCTTGGCGCTCTCACAGGCTTCGATCACTGACTTAACTGCGGTCGCCATAGCGACAAAGGGTAACCGGGTGCTACTTGCCGACGCCGCCGACGAGCTTGGTCGCTTTGCAGTGTCCTGCGGTGAACACCGTGCTGTCACCCGCCGTGTCGACGACGGTCGCAGAGCACTCGTGACGTCCGAGGCCGCTTCCAATCCGCCATCGTCTGGCGTGACCCGTCCCACCGCCGTCATGCAAGCACGAAGCGGTCGCGATGGACAGCCTCTTCTGAGGCCGAAGGAAAGATTTCGCGCACCCGAGCCGATTTCATGCCCTTGATCTGAGTCAGCTCGACGGCCGAGTAATTGACGATGCCCTTGCCGACCAGCGTTTGTTCGCAGATCACCTCGACCGCATCCCCGGCGTCGAACTCACCCACGACCGCCGTGATTCCTACCGGCAGCAGGCTCGAACCACGTTCGCGTAAGACCTTGGCCGCACCGGCGTCGACCGCCACCTGCCCGCGCACGGGCTTTGCGTGGCGCAGCCAGAGCTTGAACGAGGGCGTGCGCTCGGGGTGGGCCGCAAAGCTCGTCCCGACGGGCTCGCCCGCAGCCGCCGAGCGCAGAGTGCCGGGCTCGGTGCCCGAACAGATCACCGCAGGAATCCCGGCGGCACTGGCCATTCCGGCGGCCGCGACTTTGCTGCGCATCCCGCCCGAGCCGAACGGCGATGTGTGATCGCCGATCTCGAACGCGTCAAGGTCGGCGAAGTTGTCCACCTCCGCGACGAGCTTCGCCGAGGGATCGCGATTGGGATCGCTCGTGTGAAGGCCGGGAGTGTCGGTGAGCAGCACAAGCAGGCGCGCGCCGAGCAGCAGCGCCACCTGGGCGGAGAGGAAATCGTTGTCGCCGAAGGTGATCTCGTCGGTCGCGGTGGTGTCGTTTTCGTTGACTACGGGCACGCAACGCCACTCGAGCAGCTTGCGCAGCGAGCGTCGCGCGTTCAAGTAGTGCATGCGAACCGAGAGGTCGAACGAGGTCAACAAGACCTGCGCTGCGTGGACGTCGCGATCCGCAAGCCGCGACTCATAGGCGCGAAACAGGGTGCCTTGGCCAACCGCCGAAGCCGCCTGGAGCTCATCGATCGAGCGCGGGCGCTGAGGCAGGTCCATCAGCCTTCTGCCGAGTGCAATCGCCCCCGATGTGACCATGGCAACGTCCTCGCCGGCGTGATGAAGCTCGGCGGCTTGCTCGCAAACGCTGTCGAGCACCGCCTCACGCACCAACCCCTGCGAGTCGGCCACGATCGACGAGCCCAATTTGACGACGATGGTCATATCGAGCGCGAGGTTAGACGGACGTGTGGCCGTCGCTTACGACCTGCCGTTTCGAAATGCGTCGCCGCCCGCCGGAAACGTAGCCGAAGACGAGGCTTTCGGCGGGGTTGTTCCTCAATACAGCTCGAACTCCTCGGCGCCGATGCGCACCTCGTCGCCCGAGACGAACCCCGCTCGCTCAAGTGCCGCGATGACGCCGATCTCGCGAAGTCTGCCCTCGAGGTAGGCGAGCGCCTCGAGGTTGGAGAGATCGTGGCGGGCGACGAGCATCTCGACGCCGCGGCCGGTGACGCGATATGCCTCGTCCTCGGGCACGACGTCAAACCCTCCGGCGCCCTCAGGGCGGTAGATGATGTGCTCGGCCTCGAACTCAGGCCCGTCGTCGGAGCCGGCGACGAGCTCACCGCGACCTTCCTCGGTCGGGATCGCGGCGAAGACCGCGTGCGAGAGGTCTGCGAGACCGGCCCTGGTCGCCGATGAGATCGCGCGGATCTCGAGCCCGAGACGCTGCGCCAACTCCGCGACGATCTCGTCGAGTTCCGCATCGAGAACGAGATCTCGCTTCGAGACGACAACGATCTCCGGCAACTCAGCCAGCCCGGCTCCGTAGTCGATGAGTTCGTCGCGGATGGTCAGATAGGCAGCCTGCATGGCGTCTGCTTCAGGCGCGGCGGCCGTCTCGAGCGCATCGAATGCGAGCAGATGCACCAGTACACGGCAGCGTTCGACATGGGCGAGGAACTCATGGCCGAGGCCCGCGCCGGAGGCGGCGCCTTCGATCAACCCGGGAATATCAGCGATCACGAGCTGGCGCTCGCCGTCGTCGATCGTCCCCAGCACCGGCTCCAGCGTCGTGAACGGATAGTCCGCCACCTTGGGCGCAGCCCGCGTCAGCGCGGCGAGCAGTGACGACTTACCGGCGTTGGGCAAGCCCACCAGGCCTGCGTCGGCGAGCAGCTTCAGCCGCAGCTCGATCCAGCCCGACTGACCATCCAGGCCGCGCTCGGCAAACCGCGGCGTCTGCCGGGTCGAGGTCGTGAAGCGCTTGTTGCCGTGACCGCCGATGCCGCCACGCGCGACGATCACCCGCTGGCCCGGCTTGAGCAGGTCATAGAGTTCGCCCTCGACCCCGTCGGCCTGCGTGCCGGGGGGAACGGCGATCACCTCATCTGCCCCGCGGGCGCCGTGGCGCTGCTTACCCTGGCCGTGGCCGCCGCGCCCTGCTTTGTGGTGAGGCGAGAAACGAAGCGCCGCGAGGTCACGACGCGACGGATCGCAGACGAGCACGACATCGCCTCCGTGGCCACCATCGCCGCCATCGGGCCCACCACGCGGCACGTGGGCCTCGCGGCGCAGGGAGATCGATCCGTTTCCTCCCGTGCCGCCCTCGACATAAATCCTCGCGCGGTCGGAGAGCATCGAACGAACGGTAGACGTGTTGTAGTGATGTGAGTGGCGGCGAATGTATCCTCGCCGCGGAGAGGCTCGGGCAGCCGGGCAACGAATACCGAGAGGAACTTCAGTGAGAGAGCAAACGATGGACGGCCCAGCCCGTGCGCGCGCATTCGTGGTGGCACTGCTGGCCGGCATGACCGCGCTGGTCGCGCTTGTCGCCGCGCCCAACGCTGACGCGAAGAAGAAAAGGGCCGTGCCGGTGACCGTGATGACGCGAAACGTCTTCCTCGGGGCGGACCTCAGTCCAGCGCTCAACGCAAACAGCTTTCAACAGTTCACCAAGGCAAACGGCGACATTCTTGCCGAGGTCGACCAGACCAACTTCCCGCTTCGCGCACAGGCCCTCGCAGCCGAGATCGTCACCAACAAGCCGGATCTCGTCGGACTTCAAGAAGTCGCCTGGTGGCGCACCAATCCGACCCCAGGTGGACCCGCCCAGGGTCCAAACGGCGCCTTCACCGCGACCGACACTCGCTACGACTTCCTCCAGCTCCTGCTCGATCAGCTCAAGGCCCAGGGAGCGGCATATAAGCCGGCGGTGGTCAAGACCGAGTTCGACTTCGAAGCACCGGCTGACACCGATGACAACCCCAACACCGGCCTTGCCGGCGGCGACATTCAGGGTCGCCTGACGATGCGCGACGTGATCCTCGTCAACGACAACTCGAAGGTCAAGGCGAAGCTCAAGAACCCGCAGACGGGGACCTTCACTTCATTGTTCACGCCGAACATCTCGGGCATCGATGTACCGGTCACTCGTGGCTGGACGGCGGGCGACGTCACGGTGAAAAAGGGCAAGGGCAGGAGGCAGGTGAAGAAGACCTTCCGCTTCGTTAACTCGCATTTCGAGGCGTTCGACGACGAGAAACAGGTCCCGAGTATTCGGGCGCAGCAGGCCGCGCAGCTGCTTGCCGAGCCCGCGAACGCGAAGAAGGCAATCATCGTCGGTGACTTCAACTCCGACGTCCCGGGCGTGAAGATGGGCGACGATCAGGCCTATCAGACGCTGCTCAACGGCGGCTTCACCGAGCGAGCGACCGACGACCGCACGAGCTGTTGCGTCAACGACCTGTTCACCTCGCCGCCGACTCAGTTCGACCACCGCGTCGACCACATCATGAGCAACCGGCCGAACAGGAAGGTCAAGCTGGTCAGCTCGACGATCGTCGGCAAGGCGATGGTCAACGGGCTATACCCGTCCGATCACGCAGGTGTCGTCAGCAAGCTGAAGATCAAGTAGGCGCAGTCGTAGGCGCGGCGGCGCAGGCCCGATTACGGGCCTGCGCCGCCGTTTTGTTGCTTGAGCTCGTGGAAGGCGACGAGCGCCTGTTCGCGCGTGCGCGGGAAAGTGTCACCAGCGGCAAGCGCACGTAAGCCGGCGATCGTGCGCTTGATCTGCGCCAAGTACTCTGCGCAATGCGGACAATCACCGGCGTGGGCCTCGGCCTCGAGGCGGCGCGCTTCCTCCAGCTGACCCTCGATCAGGTCGGTAACCAGCTCGACGAAGTCGCGGCAGACGATCTCTTCGGTTGCTTGCGGGCTCATCGCGTCGTCTCCGATTCGAAATGCTGTTCCAGGGCCGCCCGAACCTTCGAGCGGGCGCGGTGCAAAAGAACTCGTTGATTTGTCTCCGTGAGGTCGAGTGCGTTACACACCTCGGCCGCCGAGTACCCCTGAATGTCACGCAAAGTGAGTACCTCGCGCTGCCTCAGGGGCAGCCCTGCGATCGCCTCGAGCATGACGTCGCGGGTAGCGTCGTTTTCCAGCTTCTCGTCGGCTGAGGCCCACTCGACCGGCGGCCGCGCCCAGGCGCCGGGTGCCTCTCCGCGCCGGCCCTGGAAACGATCGACGTCGACCGCGGGCCGGTCGCGTCCCTCTTCGCCCGCCCGGCCAAAGAAAGAGAACGGAAGCGTGCGCTTTTCGCGCTTGCCTCGGGTGCGAGCGTTGTTGAGCATGATCTGAAAGATCCACGTGCGAAGTGCCGAGCGCCCTTCGAAGCGCTCGATCCCCCGGATCACCCCGAGCCAAGTGTCTTGGACGACCTCCTCGGCGACGGCACGGCTGGGAACGTGCGCCTGAGCGACACGAACCAGCGCCGGCGTCATCTCCTCGACCAGCGCCGAGAAGGCTGCCTCATCGCCGCGGCGAAGCGCCTCTACAAGCGCCGCATCGTCGTCTCCGGTCTCGTTCGATGGTCTCAGGGTCACGACGCAGACCCTATTGGGCAGCCTGTTGCCTATCGCACGTCGTCGTCGACGATCGAAACGGTGCGGCCCTTGTGCCCGCTCGAGAATGCGACCGTGCCAGGCTTAGTGGCGAAGATCGTATGGTCGCGGCCGATGCCGGTGCCATCGCCGGGGTTGAAGCGCGTTCCGCGCTGGCGGACGATGATCTCGCCGCCGCTGACCTGCTGACCTGCGAACACCTTCACGCCGAGAAACTTCGGATTGGAATCGCGGCCGTTGCGGCTCGATCCGAGCCCCTTCTTATGAGCCATGGCTCTAGCTCTCCTTCTCGGGGCTTCTTTGCCGCCGGCTTCTTTGCCGCCGGCTTCTTTGCCGCCGGCTTCTTTGCCGCCGGCTTCTTTGCGGCAGCCGGCTTCTTTGCCGCGGGCTTCGGCTTCGCCTCGGCCTCGGCGTCCTTTTTCGCCGCGGGCTTGCGGCTGAGGATCTTGACCTCTGTCACCTCGAGGCGGGTCAGTTCCGAGCGGTGGCCGGCACGCTTGCGATAGCCGTTCTTGGCCTTGTACTTGAAGATGCGGATCTTCTCACCGCGCTCGTGGCCGGCGACCGTAGCCTCGACTTTGACTTTCTCGAGTTCCGTCCCACCGAGGACGACGTCGTCGTCGCCGGCGAACATCACCGCGCGCAGGTTGATCTTCGCGCCCTCGTCGGCCGTGAGCCGATCGACGACGAGCATCGTCCCCTTCTCGGCGCGGTACTGCTTACCGCCACATTCGATTATCGCGTAAGTCTCAGCCATGGGTCACTCACTATCCGCGGGCCCGTTGCCGGTCCCGGCACGACTACGGCGCCTGCCACCTCGTCGGCCGCGGCGCCGTCCAGAAGGCGGAGATTCTAGCTTCTCGCCGTTTGCGTCGAGCAGTGCCGCCGTCGCCGCCGACCTGGCGACGCTTTCGATGCGCACAAGACGGCGCTCGCCGATGTGGTCGCCGCCGCCGCTGATGCTGACGATGTAGGAGTCGACCCTGGCGATCGCGTCGTCGGCGTTGTACATGTGCGGCTCCTCGATGGTCACCAGCACCTCCTCGTCTACACGAAACGGCAGCGCCCGCTCCTCAATCTCGGTACGGGTCCCTGAGTCGACCACCTCGTAGGTTTCGATCGCAAGCGCCTCCCCGCCCTCGAAGTGAAAATGCTTGCCGGTCTCCTGCTCGAGCTCGACCAGGCCGCTGTCCTCAGCGACCAGCTCCGCCGCGACGTGCGGGTTGACGCGAATCAAGAACGCCTGGTCGTCGCGCTCGGCGCCGACCTCGCGCAGGCGGCGAATGACGTCGATCGCCATCGTCTCGGCCGAGGGCACGACACCCTCACCCGCACAGGTCGGGCAGACCTCGGTGAGAATCTCGCGCACGCCGTCGGTGACGTTCTGGCGTGTCATCTCGACCAACCCGAGCGGCGAGACCTCCATCACATACGACTTCGTCTTGTCGGCGTCGAGGGCCTTCTTCAGCGTCTTCAGAACCTGATCGCGGTTCTTTGCCCTGGCCATATCGATGAAGTCGATGACGATGATCCCGCCGATGTCGCGCAGGCGCATCTGGCGCACGACCTCCTCGGCGGCCTCGACGTTGACTTTCGTGATCGTGTCCTCGAGCCGGCCTTTGCCGCGGCCGGTGAAGCTGCCCGTATTGACGTCGATCACCGTCAGCGCTTCGGCGTAGTCGATCATCAGATAGCCGCCCGAAGCCAAGTCGGCGCGTCGTGACAGCACCTCGGTGAACGCCGTCTCGACGCCCTCGCGGCGTAGCAGTGGCTGCGGCTCGGTGTAGAGCTCGACGTGCTCGACCAGCTCCGGTGCGGTGCGCTGGAAGAAGCTGGTGACGCGGCTGTGTTGCTTTTCGTCGTCGATCACGGCGCCGTCGAACTCCTTGGTGAGGACGTCGCGCAGGACCCGGATCGAGAGGTCCGCCTCCTGAAAGGCGAGTGCTGGAGCCTTCACCTCATCGGCACGACGTTTCATCACCTCATACAGCTTTCGCAGGTAGTCGAGGTCGCGTTCGAAGTCCTCCTTCTCGGCGCCCTGGGCGGCGGTGCGGACGATCAGCCCGCCGTCGCCCTTGTGCAGCTTTTGCAACAGCTTGCGCTGGCGGTCACGCTCGGCGTCGGGCAGTCGGCGCGAGGCGCCGACTCCGGCGCCGGCCGGCATATAAACGAGGTAGCGGCCGGCGATCGAAAGCTGCATCGACAGGCGCGCCCCTTTGGACTTGAGCGGGTCCTTGACGACCTGCACCAGGACCTCCTGCTTGGGCTTGATCAGCTCGTCAATGCGCCGGCCGCGGCCGTGGCCGCGCCGCGGTGCCTTCTGGCCATCGGGCAGAACGATCTCATCGACGTGCAGAAAGCCGTTTCGCTCCAGGCCGATGTCGACGAACGCCGCCTCCATTCCGGGCAGGACGTTGTCGATCACGCCCTTGTAGATGTTGCCGACGATCGAGCGCGAGCCCTTGCGCTCGACATAGAGCTCAGCAACTTTCAATTCACCCGAGCCACCGTTCGGCTGCTGCTTGGAATCAGCATGCGACTGCTGACGGGCAGAACCCGAACCTTCTAATACGGCGACGCGAGTTTCTCCCGCGTCGACTGAAACGAGAATTCTTTTCTTCAGTTAGATCACCTCAAAGCGGTATTTGGCCCCGCTTTGAGGAGAGTTGCGCTTGCACATAAATGCTCTGCAGGAGCCCGAGCGCCAGGAAGGTGGCGATCACGGACGATCCGCCGGAGCTCATCAAGGGCAGCGGGATACCGGTGATCGGCATGATCCCGATGTTCATCCCCACGTTTACGAGCAGGTGGAACATCAGCATCGCGGCGACTCCGCCGGCGATCAGGCTGCCATAGAAGTTCTTCGAGATGGTCAAGATGCGCAGCGCCCTCCATATCAGCAGGGCGTATAGCGATAGTAGGAACGCGGCCCCCACGAAGCCGAAGCGCTCGCCCACGACAGCGAAGATGAAGTCGGTGTGGCGCTCTGGCAGGAAGCCCTTGGATGTCTGTGTTGAGTCATAGCCGCGTCCAGTCTTTCCACCAGAGCCTACGGCGATCAGCGACTGATTGATCTGGTAGGTGGAATCGGACGCGTCGTTGCTTGGATGCAGGAAGGCCGTTATTCGGTCCTGCTGGTAAGGCTTGAGGATAGGCTGGCCGACGGCGGGAGCGATCACAAGGATCGCCACGATCACGCTCGTCGCACCGGCGCCGATGATTGCGAAGTGCTGCCACTTGATGCCCGCGATCCACAAGATCGAGAAGGTCACAGCGCCGTAGACGAGGGCCGTGCCGAGGTCGGGCTGCAGCAAGACGAGCGCAGCCGGAAAGCAGCCGAGCGCGAGCAGGCGCACCGTGCGCCTGCCTTCGGAGCTTCGCCGCGCGGTGTCGAGGGCAAATGCCGCCAGTGCGACGATCAGCAGCACCTTGCCGAGCTCGGACGGCTGGAAGCGGAAGAACGGCAGCTCAATCCAGCCCCGGGTGCCGCGCGTCACTTCCGCGAATACGAAGACCAGCGAGATCGAGAGCACCATCGCCGTGTAGATGCCGACGCGCAGCTCGCGAAAGCGTGAGTAGTCGATTCGCGCGACCGCGAGCATCAGGGCGATGCCGACGACCGCGTAGATCGCTTGGCGCACCGCGTAGTGGTAGGGGTCACCGGGAAAGTCCTCCTGGGTTGCGACGCCAAGCGTGTAGGCGCTGAACGCGATCAGGGCGATCGGCGCGAAAAGCAGCCACGGATCGAGGCGGGCGAAGCCTGAGCGCTCGAGCAGACCGGCGCGCGGCTGCTCGAAGCGGTGCCTCGGGCGGGTGCGACTGTGGCTGTGGGGAAAGGACTCCATCACTCGATGTTGGCCGCTTCGCTTGCTACGTCCTCGATCTTGGCCTCGTTGACCTGGAAAAGCTCGTTGAGAATCAGCCGTGCAGCGGGTGCTGCGGTATCGGCACCGAAGCCGCCCTGCTCGATCGTCACGGCGACGACGTACTTGGGATCGTCATAAGGGGCGAGCGCGATGTACCACGACTGGTCGATGCCAGAGCCCGTCTCCGCGGTGCCGGTCTTGCCGGCGACCTCGATCGGATAGCCGCCGAAGATCGCATACGAGGTGCCATCCGGGACCGTTGCGGCCTGGTGCAGGCCTTCCATGATCGCTCGCTGCCAGGATGGATCGATGTCGACGTTGCGCCGCGGATCCGGGGTGATTTCCTGGATCGCGCGCCCGAGCGAATCCTCCACCCGCAGGCCGACATGCGGGCGCACGACGGTGCCGCCGTTGGCGATCGCGGCGTAGGCAACGGCCATTTGCAGAGGATTGGCCTGCAGGTCGCCCTGGCCGACTGCGAGGTTGATGTTGTCGCCGGCCGACCACTCGCGATCGGTACCGCCGTACTCGTAGAAGTCGGCGGCGACGACGTCTTTGCCGGCCGGCGACTCGGGCTCCTGCGAACGGGCAAAAAGCGTGTTTCGCCACTCGGGATCCGGTACGAGACCCGCGCGCTCGGTGCCGACGTCGACCCCGGCCGGCTCGCCGAGGCCGAGCTCGCGCGCCCATTGCTGCAACGGCCCGCCGTCGCCGGAGTCGACGTTGAGCCGATCGCCGAGCGTGTAGTAGTAGACATCGGAGGAGACACGCAACGAGTCCCGCAGGTCGACCGGCCCGTTGACGACATCGCCGGCATTGCGACGGATGACACCGTCGCCGGCGTCGTAGGCGCCGTCGTCGTTGATGATTTCATCGATTTCCAAGTTGTTGGAGTCCAGGGCTGCCAAGGCGGTGATCGGCTTGAAGATCGAGCCGGTGGGATAGGCGCCGTCCGTGGCGCGATTGATCGCCGGGGCGGCAAGCGCGCTGCTGTCGTCGTTGGGATCGCCGAAGATCGACTGCGCCGCTGCGGTCGTCACCTGCGGCCCTCCCAGCACTGCCGGGTTGTAGCTCGGGCTCGAGCCGATTCCGAGCAGCTCACCGTTGTTGATGTTCATCGCGACGAAGCCGCCCAAGCCGAATTGTCCGACGGCGGTCTGACCCGCGCGCTGGACTGCGGAGTCGAGCGAAAGCACGAGATCGTTGCCCTGCGAGGGCTCGCTCTCGGTCAGCCTGCCGCCGGTCGGGTTGCCGCCAGCGTCGACCTGGATCCTGCTGGCGCCGTTGACACCGCGAAGCAGCGCGTCGTAAGTCGCCTCGACGCCTGCCTTTCCGACCATGTCACCGGGTCCGAGTGCATCGAACTCAGGAGTATCGAGCTGCTCTTGGTCAACTTCGCGGACATAGCCGAGCAGGTGTGCGGCGAGGTCGCCCTCGGGGTACTGGCGCACGAAGACCCGTTCAACCGAAACCCCGGGAAAGCGCCTGGCGTTCTCACGCAGGAAGTAGACGGTTTCGTAGTCGATGTCGCGCTGAAGCCGGACTGGGCTCCCGGGAAGCGCCGCGAGCTGGTCGCGAATCGCCTTGCGGATATCGGCGGGCTTCATGCCGACTGCCTCCCCGAGGCGGTTGAACAACACGCTGCGCCGCTCGGCGCTGTTGGGGAGCTCATTGGCCTTGACCTGCAACTCGAGCGCGGTGCGATTGGTCACCAGCTTCTTGCCGTCGCGGTCGAGGATCTCGCCGCGCGGCGCCTGCACCGTGACCTCGCGCACCTGATTGTTTTGAGCCTCCGCCAGGTACTCGTCACCCGAGAGCACGCCGAGATACCAAAGTCGCAAGAAGATGACGATGAACATCACCATGGCGAGGCCGCCGAGCACAGCGACGCGAAGCTGAAGCTGAGCCGGCATCGGTGGACGGCGCCAATCGGGACCCATCAGGAGACTCCTTCCTCGACCGTCGAGCGCGGGCGCGCCGAGCGCAGGCGCGAGCCTTCGTGGATGCCGCCTCGCCGCGGACGGCCGTCACGAGAAGCCATGTCCGCCCTGGTCTGTGGGCGCACCGAGCGCGAACGCTCGCTGCGGCTGCCGCGCCGGCGCAGTCCGGGGACCGCGATCCGTCGCGGCGCCGGCACGTAGTCGATCAGCGCCGGCGAGAGCACGCGACGCGCCAGCGGATACACGGCAAAGCCCAGCATCACCGCAAGCAGCGCCTGCACCGCAATCTCGCGCACGACCAGCAGGCTCACCGGCGCGTCGACCCCGAGCATCAGCTCGAGCGCTGCCACGCCAACCGCCGAGACCATCGTGAAGGCACCAATCAGCACAGCCGACACGACAGGGTTCGTGATGTCGGCACCCTCCCGATAGCGCCCGGCCACGTAACCGACCGAGAGCAGCACGAGCGAGGAAACGCCGAGCGTTTGCAGCAGGACGGAGTCGAGCAAGAAGCCGATCGTGAAGCCAGAAACGGCGCCCACCGTGCCGCCACCCAGCAGCCCCAGCGAAACGACCACAGCAGGGACGATAGTTGGAATCGCGCCCAGCACCGAGAGCTGCGAGAAGAACGCGACCTGGATCACGACCGCGAGCACGAAGATCAACGCAATCCTCAGGGCGATCGGCCTGGTGATGATCATCCGGGCACCCCCGGGCGCTCGGGACCCCCGGTGAGCACCTGTACGTACTCGAGCTGGCGCAGGTCGGCGAAGGGCTCGACGTGGACGAGCTGGAATTCGTCCTCGCCGGCGGCCTCTGTCTCGGTCACCCGGCCGATCGGGATCCCCTCGGGGTAGGCAGAGGAAACGACACCGTCCGACCAGCCCGCGGTGGAGAGAATCGAGCTCTCGGCGATCGGGTCGTTGGAATCGATGAAGTCGAGCAGCAGATCTTCCGGATCGCCGACCTGGGGCTCGACTATGCCGGTGGGCCCGTCCGGAAGGATTTCGGCCGAAACAGCGTTGTTGTGGTCGGTGATCAGCTCGATCACCGAGCTGCCGGCGGTGAGGTCGCGGACCCGGCCGACGAGGCCGTCGCCGGTGACCACGGCGTCGTTACGCTCGATCCCCGCGCTAGAGCCCTTGTCAATCGACACCGTCGAGTACCACACGGTCGGCGAACGGCCGATGACGCGACCGGTGACCGGCTCGAATTCGCCCACGGCAGGGGCGTCGTTGACGAGGTCTCGAAGGTCGCCGAGTTGCTCGTAGTCGCCGAGCAAGCGCTCGGAGTCGGCAAGCTGGCTGCGGACCTCGGCGAGCTCGACCTTGAGGTCGTCATTTTCTCCCCGTGCATCGAAAGTTTCGTCGAACCAGTTGACGAGGTCGCGCGCCGGCTTGAGCGCGCGATCGGCGACCTCTTCCAACGGGGAGAGAACCGTGGCGACACCTTGTTGAACGGTGTGGAGCGGACCGCTGTCGGCTTCGCCGAAGGTCGAGGAGATCATGATCAGCGAGATCACGATCATCGCCACGAGGATGGCCCTGCGCCTGCGGACTTGCTTGCGATACATCGTGCGCCCCTCAACCCAGTGGCCTGCAAGGCCGCTGCGTCACGGATCTAGTTCGGCCCGCGCTGTCGCGGCCGCCAGAGCCGGTGAGGTTGCAGAAGATGCCCATAAAGAGGGACCCGGCCGGCAGAAAGTGGCTCAGGTCATGGGCTGAGTGTAGCGGCTCTTTCCCAGCCCTCAAGCCATGATCGAGCCCATAGTCAAAGCCTAAGGCTAATTCTTCGCCTTAGGGTTTCCCCTATACACGCGCTCGGTGCAGCGAGAACGTCACGCTTGCAAAGCAGGCAGCAATGCGAGCAGGGTAGGTACGGGCAGGCCGACGACGTTGGAGAAGTCGCCTACGATGCGCTCGATCAGGATCGATCCCAGGCCTTGGATCGCGTAGGCCCCGGCACGGTCGCGCCACTCCTGAGAGGCGAGGTACATCGCCAGCGTGTCATCGTCGAGAGCAGCGAACGTGACAGCGGTCGAGGCCACCGCCGCGCGCACGGCGGGTTCGGGCTGGCCGGGCAGCCGATCGATAACGACGACGCCGCTGAGAACCTGATGTGTGCGCCCTGCCAACGCCTTCAGCCGCTCCCGCGCCCCTTCTTCGTTCTCGGGCTTGCCCAGCAGGCGACCGCCGAGGGCGACGTCCGTATCGACGCCGAGCGTTGGCGCTATGCCGCCACTCGTCTCCCATCCGGCCCAGGCCTTTCGGCGCGCGTTCTCGAGCACCACCTGACGCGGTTCGCCCTCGGATACCTCCACCACGCCGCTGGGAACGACTTCGAACTCGACCTGGAGCAACTCGAGGATCTCGCGTCGCCGGGGCGATGCGGAGGCGAGAATCAAGTCGGGACGATCAGGAGAGCCGGGCACGGGCCTGGCCGCCTAGCTGAACCAGATGCCGATCTCGCGCTCGGCGGACTCGTCGGAATCGGAGCCGTGAACGAGGTTGAAAGTGACCTCGAGCCCGTAATCACCGCGAATCGAGCCCGTGGCCGCCTCGACGGGGTTGGTCGAGCCGATCAGCTGTCGCGCAGCCACCACCGCCTCATGTCCCTCGAGCACCGCGGCGACCAGCTGACCGCCGGTGATGAACGAGACGAGCTCGCCGAAGAACGGCTTCTCGGTGTGCTCGGCGTAGTGGGCCTTGGCGGTCGCCTCGTCTGCCTGCATCAGCTTCAGCCGCGAGATCGCAAGGCCCTTGCGCTCGAAGCGGGCCAGGATCTCACCGGTGAGCCCGCGCTCGAAGGCGTCGGGCTTGATCAGGATCAGGGTCTTGGAGGCGTCCGCCATCGGCGCGGCAGCCTACAGGGCGCACACCGCGCCCGTTGCCTCAGCCGGTTGGGGCGCTACTCGGCGCTTGGCTTCGGCGGGCGACTGGGCGAAGGCGGCCGGGTCTCCTGGGAGCGCGAGGGACGACTGGTGCGCGCCGTGGGCGCAGGCGCGCTGCGCTTCTTTGACTCACCGTCGGTGGAGCGAGACGACCGCGGCGGGGCCTCTGAGCTGCTCGAGCTTTGACGCGCGGACCCGCTCGAGCCTTGACGCGAGCTCGGCTTCGCAGGTGCCTTGGCGCGACGTTTGCCTGCGGACGGGCGCCGTTCGCGCTCGGCGGGCGCAGAATGGCGCGTCGGGGTCTCGCAGTAGGGACAGATCGACCAGCGCGGGTCGACCGGCTTGCCGCACGACTCGCATGGGTCTTTGATCCGAGACTTGCAATTGGGGCAGCGCAGATAAGTGCGCTCGACCGGATGCTCGCAGTTGGGACAGGACGCTTCCTCGAGCTGGCGCACGCGCAGCTCAGAGGCACGGATTTCGAGCCCGCGCTCGCGCCGATCCTCGAGGAACTCCGGCGGCCGCAGGATCGAATAGACGATCGAGCCGACGAACGGAAACAGCGAGGCGGCGGTCGCGCAAGCGACGAGAACCGGATCCTTGATCCGCCGCCGGGCGTCGAGGAACGTCCAGGCGACCAGCGCGATCCAAAGGACCACGAGGAACAAGATCAGCAGGTTGACGGCCAGGTTGAGGGCGTCGTTGGTGATTCCGAATAGGGCGACGGTCATGAAGGCTGGGCAGTCTAGTCGGCCGTCCGGTGACGGTGTGGTTTCGCGTGCAGTGTCACTGACGGTCCTGTGGTCGGCGTTCAGGCGGTCTCGAAATCAAAGGAAGATGCGCCCGAACAGGTACCCCAGGCCAAAAAAGACGAGGATGACGATCGCGACAATCGCGGCAACAAGCCCCATCATGTGGAGAAGCTCTGAGCGCGCGCTTCTATCCAATATGGGCGAAAAGTTAGTCGGTAATCGCCGCGGATGCAGCGCCTGGTGAAAACGTGGGCGGGCGCGACCACCCGAGCGCCCCTATTCAGGCTGCGCGAAGCCCACCAAGTAGTGCGAACCACACACGACGAGCACGCCCCCGGCAGCTGCCGCGCGCGAGCGGCCAAGCGCGATCGCGGCGGTTGGATCGGCCTCTTGGGCCACCGATTCGACCCCCGCCGCGATCCCGATCCTCGCCAGGTCGGAGCAAGGCAGAGCCCGCGCGCCCGGGCGCCCGGCCGTCGCAAGCCGATCGGCCGGTAGCTCGGTCGCGACCATGGCGGAGATAACCGGTGACAGGGCACCGATGATTCCCTCGGCATCCTTGTCCATTAGTAGCGCGACGCAAGCGGTCACCGGCCGCCCGCCTGCAAGCTCGGGCAGCGCCTCCGCCAGAGCCCTGGCCCCGTCGGGGTTGTGCGCGGCGTCGAGAATCACCATCGGCTCACCGGCCACCACCTGTGCTCGGCCGTCGAGCTGGAGGCCGGCGGCGACCTTTCCCACCCTGCCCAGCTCGAGTCCCCCGAGCATCGCCTCGGCCGCCGCCAGCGACACGGCGAAGTTTCGGCGCAGGTAGGGCGCGGATGTCGCCAGCTCGATCGCCGGCGCGAGGTCGCGCACCGTGATCAGCTCGCAGTGGCGCTCGCTCGCGGTCGCGCGCGCCAGATCTTCGACCTCGGTGCTGACCGGCCCGAGGACGAGCGTCGTGCGGTCGCGCAGAACCGCGAGCTTCTCGGTTGCGATCTCGACCTCGCTCTGACCGAGCCACTGGGTGTGCTCGAGGCCGATCGACGTCAACACGCTGACCCGCGACGGCAGCACGTTGGTCGCATCGAGTCGGCCGCCGAGCCCGGCTTCGATCACCGCAACCTCGACCCGCGCCACTGCCAGCGCGATGAAGGCGACCGCCGTATCGGCCTCGAACTGAGTCACCCGCTCGCCCTCGTCGAACGTGCGCTCGACGACCGGCACGGCCTCGGCGACGCGCTCGACCGCAGCTGCGAACTGATCGGGACTGATCGGCGCGCCGCGAAGCTGGATTCGCTCCGACCAGAGGCGGTCGTGCGGCGAGAGGTAGGCCCCCGTAGTGCATCCGTGAGCCTCGAGCAGGGCTGCGGTAATCTCGCTCACCGACGACTTGCCGTTCGTGCCGACGACGTGAATCGAGGCGAAGCGGTGCTGGGGCATTCCGAGCACGGCTACGAGCTTGCGGATCCGCTCGAGGCCGAAACGCATGCCGAGCGGCTCGAGCGAGGCGAGATAGGCCTCGGCCTCGGCGGCTGTCAGCCCAGCTCCTCGAGTTCTGCCCGATAGCGCTCCAGTTTCTCGCGCTCCAGCGCGACCACGTCAGGTGGCGCCTTGGCGACAAAGCCCTCGTTGGCGAGCTTTCGCTCGCCGCGCTCGATCTCGGCGCACAAAGCATCGCGGCGCTCGGAGATCCGCGCCAGCGCCTGCTCGGCGTCGATCTCAGTCGAGGCGATGATTTCGACCTCACCGATTGTCGTCAGCGTTTCACCGGCGGCGCCATGGAACTCCAAGCGGGCCAGCTTGGCGACCAGTGTGGGAGGCTGGGAACCGGTGGTGCGCGCCGCGAGCACACTTCCCGCCGATACGCCGACCAAGTCGCGCCAGCGGCGCACCTCGCGGGTGAGCTCGATCCAGCCACCGACCTCGGCCTCTGCGGCCTCGTCGATGAGCTCCTGCCGGGGCTCGGGAAAAGGATGGGTGAGCAGCAACTCGGAGCGATCCCCAGCCGCCGTATCGCGCAGGAACCCATAGATCTCCTCGGTGACGAACGGCATCATCGGATGGGCAAGCGCCAGCGTCCGCTCCAACACCCACAGCAGGGTCGCCGACGCGTCCTCGTCGCCGTCATAGAGGCGCGGCTTGACCATCTCCAAATACCAGTCGCAAAGCTCCGACCAAAAGAACGAGTAGAGGTTGAGCGCGGCTCGGGAGAACTCAAAGCCGTCGATGTCGTCGCTGACGCCGGCGATCGTCCGTTCCAGCCGCGATGCGATCCAGCGATCTTCTGCAGTTGCACCGCGCGCCTCGGGCTCGACCGCGGCGGCATTGAGCAAGATCAGCCGCGAGGCGTTGTAGAGCTTGTTGGCGAAGTCGCGGCCCTGTTGCACGCGATCGGCCGAATAGCGCACGTCCTGCGTCGAGGCCATCGCCAGCAGGCCGAAACGAAGCGCGTCGGCGCCGTGGACGTCGATCTCGTCGAGCGGGTCGATCCCGGTCCCCAGCGACTTCGACATCCGCCTCCCGTCGGGTGCCTGGATCACGGAATGGATGTTGACGTGTCGAAACGGGACCTTGCCCGTGAACTCGATCCCCATCATCACCATGCGCGCAACCCACAAAAAGAGGATGTCGCGCGCGGTCGAGAGCACGCTGGTGGGATAGAAAGCCTGGATATACGGGGATTCTTCGTCCGGCCACCCAAGCGTCGCAAACGGCCACAGCGCCGACGAAAACCAGGTGTCGAGGACGTCCGACTCCTGTTCGAGCAACCCGGGATCGATGCCCCGCCGGGCTGCCGCGGCACGCGCGAGTTCGGCCGACTCGGCGACGACCTCCTCGCCTTCGGGTCCGTACCAAACCGGCAGCCGATGGCCCCACCAAAGCTGGCGCGAAACGCACCAGGGGCGGATCGTTCGCATCCACTCGAGGTAGACGCGCTTGTGCTGCTCAGGCCTGATCCGCACGTCGTCGCGCTCGACGACCTCGATCGCCGGTGCTGCCAGACCCTCCATCGCGCAGAACCACTGCAGCGAGATCAGCGGCTCCACGCGGCGCCCGGAGCGGTGGGAGAAGGGCACCGAGTGCGTGTACTCCTCCTCAGCGCGCAGCAAGCCGAGCTCGCGTAGTTGCTCGACCACCGCCGCCTGGGCATCGGCGGTGGCCAGACCTGCGAAGCGCTCCCCCGCTGCGTCGTTGAGATAGCCGTCCTCGCCGAGGATGACGATCTCCTCGAGGCCGTGCTTGCGGCCGATCTCGAAGTCGTTGGGATCGTGTCCGGGCGTGATCTTCAGCGCCCCGGTGCCGAACTGCGGATCGACGTGTTCGTCGGCGATGATCGGCAGACGCCGGCCGACCAGCGGCAACAGGCAATGGCCGCCGACGAGGTGACGATGGCGCTCGTCGTCAGGATGCACCGCGACGGCTGTATCGGCGAGCATCGTCTCTGGGCGCACGGTCGCCACGGTCAAGACCTCATCGGAGCCCTCAATCGGATAGTCGATCGAGTAGAGGCGATCGGTGACCTCGCGGTTCTCCACCTCGAGGTCGGAAATCGCCGAGCGCAGACCCGGATCCCAGTTGACGATGTAGTTGTCGCGGTAGATCAGACCCTTCTCGTGCAGGGCGACGAAGACGCGATACACGGCGCGCACGTAGCCCTCATCGAGCGTGAAGCGCTCACGCTCGTAGTCACACGACGCGCCCAGGCGCTTGAACTGGTTAATGATCCGCTCGCCGTATTCTTCACGCCATTGCCAAACGCGCTCGACGAAGGCCTCACGGCCGAGGTCGTGACGCGAGACGCCCTCTGCGGCGAGCTGTTTTTCGACCACCGCCTGGGTTCCGATGCCGGCGTGATCGGTGCCAAGGATCCAGAGCGCATTGCGGCCGCGCATGCGGTTCAGGCGTATCAGCGAATCCTGGATCGAGCCATTGAGGGCGTGGCCCATGTGCAGCGATCCGGTTACGTTCGGGGGCGGAATCGCGATCGAGAAATTGCCCTCAGGCGCGCCCTCGGGCGACGGGCCGAAGGAATTGCTGGCAAGCCACCCGGCGAAGATGCGCGCCTCGACCGCCGCCGGGTCCCATCGGGTCGTCTGTTCGAGCATCTCGCGGCGCGCGTCATCCATTTGCAGCGGCGAGTCTAGAGCGGCGGATCGGCACGGCCGCGACCCTTCAACGCATCTCGCCGGGTGATCGCGGGCCCGCCGCCGAGATAGGTGTTCAGCGGCGCTCGAACGCTCCCGCGTCGGGGTCGCGGCGCTCGACGTTTCGCTGGTCGCGGCCTGGCGCGTCGTCGCCGGCGGCGCCGAGGGCGGGGCTGTCGGATTCGAGCGCCACCGTCGAGGTTGGTCCGCCGTTGGGGCCGAGCCGCTCGATCCCGGGTTCGCCGTCGACAATATCTCCAGCGCGACCGAGGCCCGGGCAGCCTCCGGTATCCGAGATCAGGTTGCCTCCACCGGACTCGAATCCCGCTCCGAAACAGTCGTCTCCGCCGGCGGCGGAGTTATCGGCGAGCAGCGAGTTGTCGACTCGCGCGCTCGCTGCCTCGGCGAGCATGATGCCGCCGCCCTTGCCAACCCCGGCCGTGGCGTTGGCCGTGACCGTAACCGCGTTGAGCGAGATTTCCACGTCCGCCTCGGCGAAGACACCGCCACCCGAGCCGCCCGCGCGATTGCCGGATATCGTCGCGTTAGTGGCCTCCAGCTCGCTCTCGCCGGCGAGCAGAACGCCGCCACCGTCCCCGGCGCTGACGTTCTCCCCCACCGTCGAGCGGCGCAGCACCACCTTGGCCGCGGTCGCGGCGATGCCGCCAATCGCGCCGTCGTTTCGGACCACCGACGTGCGCGCCAACGTCAGTCGCCCGGCGCCGGCGAGGATGCCACCGGCGTTGTCGAACACACGGCTGCGAAAGAGGCCGATCTCATTGTCGGCGATGAGCGCGATGGCGGCACTGTCGAAGATGCGCCCGCGCGTCAGCGTGACGTCGCCGAGATCCTGCTCGACGAGCGCGGCACCGGACGTGTTGCTGACGCTCGCCAGAGTCATCGAAATGCCGCCATCGCCGCGCTCGATCATGCCCTCGCTCGGACTGCCCACGAGGTCCGACTCCTCGAGCCCGATCGAGCCGTCGTCGAGCTCGAGCAGCGTCGGCCCGCCGTTGAAGGCGATCCGTGCCTTGATGAAGGCGATGCCGCCCGTCCCATCCTCCAAAGCCGCCCCGCCGCGGCTACCTGTGAGGCGCGAGCGGTAGACGCTGAGCTCGCCGGTACCGCTTTCGACGAGAGCGGCGCCGTCACCGCCGCGAAGCCTCGACCGGCGGACGAAGAGCCCCCCGTCGTCGGCTTCAGAGGCGGCATGCTCGCCGTTGGCGGCGGTGATGACGTCGACCAGGGCGACATCGCCGGGGCCGGCCTCGTCGACGGCGCTGAGGCCATTGCGACGGGCGGTCGCGTGGTAGAGCGCCAGGGTCCCGTCGCCCTCGCCAGCGCCGCTGACTCCGTGGCCGCTGTTGTCGGAAAGCTTGGTTCGGGCGGCTCGGAACCCGCCGCCGCCGAGGTCGGCGACGCCATCGCCTTCGTTGCCGACTATGGCGCTGTCGCGTACGGTCATGCCGCGCTGAGCAGTCAGGGCGATGGCGCTGTTGGGGCCCGCGTTGTCGGAGATCTCGCTGCTTCGAAGCGTGAGGCGGGCATCGCCGGCGCGAATCGCGGCCCCTTGGCCATCCTCGGCCGCCGGCGCTTCGCCACCGCTGAGCCGTAGACGCTCGACACGCGTGTCGGCGTGGAGATCGAGGAGGCGGTCGGCGACCAGGGTCACGAGCGCAGCCTTGCCTCGGCCTCGGGCCGTCAAGGTGAGCGGGCCGGTGACGTCGAGATCGCCGAGGCGGCCGAGGTCCTCGCCGGGCCCAAGTTGAGTGAGGGAGTACTGCTGACCGCCCCGAAGCACGACCACGTCATCGCCGGCGTGAGCGTTGGCGGCGAGGATCGCCTCTCGCAAGCTGCATGATTCCACGGTGCAGCCGGAGGGGGCGGGATCGGACGTCAGGTCCACGGGGTATTCATCAGCAGCGGCCGAAGGAGGCGCCACCAGGGCGAGCGTGGCCGCACACAGGGCGACCACGTGGGCCACACCGCGACCGCCCTCGAAGATGCGGCAGGTGGCCATGCCCCTATGAAACACGTTGCGCTCCCAGCGGTTGCGGCGCCTCGCGCCTGTTTCGCGCACCCCTGAGCGGCGACGGCGGTTAGAGATCTAGGGTGGGGATAGTGCTAGTGAGCTCGGCGATCCAACGAAAGGCGGTAGGGATGCGCAAGGCAAAGGCAACAATGGCAGGAATCGCGGTCCTGACACTGGCGGTCCCGGCATCGGCGATTGCCGAGACGATCAAGCACGAGGGAGCGATCGAGGGTGTGCCCTCGGCGACGGTCAAGTTCGCGGTGACCAAGAACGCCGGCGAACTGCTCGAGGTCACTAACTTGCGCTTCAACCGTGTGCCCGTAACATGCGAGGACGGCTCCGGCGGCCTGGTCACGGCCCAGTTGCCGACCTTCGGACTGCGCGAGAAGACGAAGTTCACTCGCAACGGCCCGATCCAGGGCGTCGGCATCACCGACGGCACGCTGCGCGCATTCGGCAAGCTCCGAAGCGGCGGCAAGCAGGCTCAAGGCACCGTTCGCATCGCCTTCAAGTCGTCGGCGGGCTCAGGCTGTGGCACCAGCGAGCTGAACTGGACGACTGCCAAGCGCTGAGCTCACGCTCTTGTCCTCGGCGCGGTTAAGCCGATTCCTGGACGTCTTCGAGCTCTTCGTCGGCAGGCTCGGGCGCGGCCTGGGTGACCAAAGTCGGCGGTAGGTTCTGCTCGATCGTTTCCTTGGTGACGACGCATTTGGAGACGTCGCGGCGCGAGGGCAACTCGAACTGGACGTCGAGCAGGGTTTCCTCGAGGATCGAGCGCAGACCTCGCGCTCCGGTTTCGCGTTCGAGCGCCTTGTCGGCGATCGCGCCCATCGAGTCTTCGTGGAAGTGAAGCTCAATCTCGTCGAACTCGAAGAAGCGCTGAAACTGCTTGATCAGAGCGTTCTTCGGCTCGGTCAGAATCGTGATCAGATCGCGGCGTGAGAGCTGATGGATCGAAGCGACGACGGGCAGCCGCCCGATGAACTCAGGAATAAGGCCATATTCGATCAGGTCCTCGGGCAGCACCTGGTCGAAGAGCTCGCCCAGGTTCTTGTCGAGCTTGGAAGTGACCTCGGCGCCAAAACCGACGCCCTGACGGCCGATGCGCCGCTCGATCACGTCGTCGAGTTGGGCGAAGGAGCCACCGCAGATGAAGAGGATGTTCGTCGTGTCGATCGTCAGAAACTCCTGGTGAGGGTGCTTGCGCCCACCTTGCGGCGGAACCGAGGCAGTCGTGCCCTCGAGGATCTTCAGAAGCGCCTGCTGCACACCCTCGCCTGAGACGTCGCGGGTGATCGACGGGTTGTCGGCCTTGCGCGCGATCTTGTCGATCTCGTCGATGTAGATGATCCCGGTCTCCGCCTTCTTGACGTCGAAGTCGGCCGCCTGGATCAGCTTCAAAAGAATGTTCTCGACGTCCTCGCCGACATAGCCGGCCTCGGTCAGCGCGGTGGCGTCGGCGATCGCAAAGGGCACGTTGAGAATGCGGGCCAGAGTCTGCGCCAGGAGTGTCTTGCCGCAGCCGGTCGGGCCGAGCATCATGATGTTCGACTTCTGCAGCTCGATCTCGCCCTCGGTCGCGTTCTGCGACATCTGTACGCGCTTGTAGTGGTTATAGACGGCAACCGAGAGCGCCCGCTTGGCGTTCTCCTGGCCAACTACGTACTCCTGCAGGACGTCGTAAATTTCGACGGGCTTCGGCAGGCTCTCGAGCTCGAAAGTGGGAGCGGCGGTGAGCTCCTCATCGATGATCTCGTTACAGAGATCGATGCATTCGTCGCAGATGTAGACGCCGGGGCCGGCGATCAGCTTCTTGACCTGGCGCTGAGACTTTCCGCAAAAGCTGCAGAGAAGCTGCTCGTTCGAGTCTGTGGGACGTGCCACGACCTGGTCTCCCTTCGGCGTTTCGTGCCGCTTGATGCGCCGATGTCAGGTTACGACACGACGGAACTCGGCTTGACCCGTCCTTGTTACTCGGCCTACGCCTGCGTCCCTTCAAGCGACCGCGCCATTGCAGACGATCAGGCGATCCCGCGAACCGCCCACGACGGCATCGAAAGCGGGTGTCAGGTCGCGCGGCGGCGACGCCTCGCAGAGCGCGCCGTGGAGGGCAGCTTCGGAACGACCGGGAATCGCCGATCGGGGATTTGGGGGGCAGCGAGCGCCGGCGCCATCGCTGCGAGCTCGGTCGCGAGCTGCGGCCAAAGCTCGACCTCACCCGCGATCCCGCTGCCCCCTGCCCGCCCGACCCCGCCAGTCGCAGTTGCCCTTCCGATGCCGCGCTTCGCCGCCGCCCGATCGACGAACCGCGCCAGCCACGCCTCGAACTCTTCGGCACCGCCTGCGAACGAAGCCATCGCGCCGAATGCCTCCACCAAAGCATCGAGCAGGATCGAATCAGCGTCTCGTTCGTCGGATGCGATCGACGGCTTCCCCACTCGAGCCTCGGCGAGCGCTCGCAAACCGGGCTCGTGGTGGCGAGCAAGCTCGATGAAGGCGCCAGGGTCGCCGCTTTGCGCCCGTGCGATCACCGCGTCTGCGGCCGGCTCCATCAGCTGGATTCAGCGCGGCGGCGGATCGCCGCGAGCCAGCTACGCCGGATCATCGCGCTGCCGGGAAGGACCAGGCGCCAGTAGCGGCTGAAGTCGCGATGCGCGTCGGCCGAGGTCGTGATGACGCGCGTTTCGGTCACGATCCGCGAGCCGCCGGAGTCGGGTTCGACGAGAAAGTTGAGCGCGACCTTGGCGTTGCCGGGTTCATCGAAGGACTCGAATTGGGCTCTCGCTTCGAGCGGGATCGGAGCGCTGTCGCTGAGCGTCCACACCCGTCCCACCGCCCCGGTGACGTACTCGCGGCCGGGCTCGTCGGCAAGCTCGATGAATCCGCCGGCGAGGAACTGATCCAGCACCGGCTTGGAGCCGGCGGCTCTTAAGCCACCGGCGATCGTCGCCGCCATCCGTCGCGGATGGCGAATCGCGACCGGGATCGTGCGCACCGCCATCAGCGGGACCAGCGGGCGAACGTTGAGCGCCGTCACGGCCCGGATCGCGTCGTAGGTCGCGGTGGTCGAGGCCTCGACTTCGCAGTCGTGGCGTTCGCTGAACTCGGGTTTGGCGATGAGCGCGTCGAGCAGCGTCTCAGCCACCCCCTGCGACGGGCCGGCTGGAGCTGTCGAGGTCACCGCGGCGAGCTAGTGGTGCTCGATGACGCGGTCGACGATCGAGTACGCCATGGCCTCTTCGGCCGACATGAAGTAGTCGCGATCGGTGTCGTTCGTGACCTTCTCGAACGGCTGACCGGTGTGCTTGGCGATGATCTCGTCGAGGCGCCGGCGGACATCGATGATCTCCTTGGCGTGGATCTCGATATCGGTTGCCTGGCCCTGAAAACCGGCAGAAACCTGATGGATCAGAATCTTCGAGTTCGGCGTCGCCATGCGCTTGCCGTTCGCCCCTGCCGCCAACAGCAGTGCACCCATGCTCATCGCAACGCCAACGCAGATCGTCTGCACGTCGGGCTTGATGTATTGCATCGTGTCGTAGATCGCCAGCCCCGCGTACACCGAGCCGCCTGGCGAGTTGATGTAAATCGAGATGTCCTTATCGGGATCCTCGGACTCGAGGTGGATCAGCTGGGCGACAATCAGGTTCGCGATGTCCTCGGTGACCGGCGTGCCGAGGAAGACGATCCGCTCATTGAGAAGCCGCGAGTAGATGTCGAAAGCGCGCTCCCCGCGCGACGTCTGCTCAACGACCATTGGCACCAAAGGACTCATGGACGCGGCAGTGTACTCAAGGCGGTCGGTCGGCTTTTTGCGGCTCAGCTGCCGGGGGTCCAGAGCTTGTCCGGCGCACCCTCGGCCTCGCTCGGAGAGTCGGATTCTGCGCCATCGTCGCCCTTGTCGGGCGTCCAGATCTGTTCGCGCGCAGCCGCCTGCTCCATCGGGATTGCCTTGACAGATTCGGCGATCACATCGGAGGCACGGCGCAGCCGCACCTCGTCGCGCAGCAGTGTCTCGCGGCCGCTCTCTTTGAGACGCGCCAGCAGCTTCGCCGGGTCGTTCTTGCCCTCTCCGGGCCCAAGCGCACCGAGCAGCTCGTCGTCGGTCGGCTCGATTCCCTCGGCCTCGGCAACCGCCTCGAGCACCGCCTCGCGGCGCAGCGCGCGCTCGGCGTCCTCCTCGGCGTCGTCGATCAGCTCGTGGCGATCCTTGCCCTGCATCTGCGCGTACAGCTGCGGATCGATACCGCGGCTTTGTAGCTGGCGCTCGATTCGCTCCCACATCTCGTGCGCGCGGGCGTGGACGAGATCGTGCGGAATCTCGAGCGTGGCGGCCGCGGCGACGGCGTCGACCGCGGCCTCGCGAAACTCGGCCTCGGTGCGCTGCTCGAGCGCCTCAGCGACTCGCGAGCGAATGCTGCCTCGCAGCTCGTCCAGAGTCTCGAACTCCGACGCATCGGAGGCAAACTCGTCGTCGAGATCGGGCAGGTTCTTCTCGCGGACTTCTTTCACCGTGACCTCGAAGACCGCGGTCTTGCCGGCGAGATTCGCGGGCTCGTGATCGTCGGGGAAGCTGACCTCGACCGAGCGCTCGTCGGTGGCTGAGGTGCCAGTGAGCGCGGTATCGAACTCCGCCAGCAGCCCTTCGCCGCCGAGCTCGATAACGAAATCCTTCGAGGCCGAGCCCTCGAACGGCTCGCCGTCGATTTTGCCCTCGAAGTCGATCACGATCGCGTCGCCGACCGCGGCGGCGCGCTCGACCGGCGCCAGGCTGCCGAAGCCCTCGCGGATGCGCTCGATCTCGGCGTCGACCGTCTCCTCTTCGACCTCGATTTTCGCTTTGCCTACTTCGAGGCCCTTGTAATCGCCAAGGACAGCCTTCGGGCGCACCCCGACCTCGATCGAGAAGGCGAGCTCCTCGCCTTCGCTGGGAAGGTCGCCGACGTCTAGCTTGGGGTCGCCGATCGGGCTGACGCCGCTCTCGATCAATGCGCGCTCGTACCACTCGGGGAGCGAGTCGCGAAGCGCCTGCTCGACGACCGCCTCGCGGCCGATCCGCTGAATCACCATCTGCGCCGGAACCTTGCCCTTGCGAAAGCCCGGTAGCTTCATCTCGCCCGCGAGGCTCGAAGCAGCGCGATCGACGCGCTTGGCGACGGTGGCGGCATCGACTGCGACTTCGATCTTGACGCGGGACTCAGGTAGTTCGGTGACTGTGGTCTGCATGCCGCGCCTACCTTAGAAGCTCTTCCTCGGAGAACGTATGAGCCTTTTGTGGCGACCTCGACGGCGACCGCTACCGTTCGGTGCGTGGAGCCTGGCCGGACAGCGATCGGGACCTGGAGCGGCGGGCGCTTCATGCACTTCGGCGAGCCGGTCGACGATGAACGCCTGATGGCGCTGCTGCGACCGGGCGAGGGCATCGACACGGTGATCACTGCCGACGTCTACGGCACAGGCGCAGCGGACGCGTTGCTCGGACGCGCACTCGAAGGGGTTCCGCGCGGCTCCTTCTCGCTGGTTGGCGCCGTCGGCCACGACTTCGTCGACGGCGAGCGCGACGGCCCCCGCGGCTTTCCCCGTTTCACAGATCCCCGCCTGCGTCGCCCGGATGAGTACGCCGGCTACCTGCGCCGTGCCACCGAGGCCAGCCTCGAGCGCACCGGCGCCGACCGCTTCGACCTGCTCCTCTTGCACAACCCGGATCGCATCGGCTTTACCTCCGAGGCGGTCTGGAATGCGATGGAAGCGCTGCGCGAGGCCGGGCTCACCGAGGCAATCGGCGTCGCCCCCGGGCCTGCCAACGGCTTCACCCTCGACCTGCTCGACTGCTTCGAGCGCTTCGGCGAGAGCATCGACTGGGCGATGGTGATCCTCAACCCGCTCGAGCCGTGGCCCGGCGAGCTCTGCCTCGGCGCGGCGGCCGAGCATGAGATTCGCGTGATCACTCGCGTCGTCGACTACGGCGGAATGTTCTGGGGCGATGTCCTGCCCGGGCACGAGTTCGCCAAGCACGACCACCGTCGCTTTCGCCCCGACGGCTGGGTCGAGGCGGGACGGGTCAAGCTCGAGCACATGCTGCCGCTCGCTCAGCGCGAGTTGCTGACGCCGATGCAGCTCGCCTGCCAGTGGAATCTCGCGCACCCCGCGGTCACCTGCACCGCCCCGACCCTGATCCAAGAAGCCGGCTCTGAGGCGCGCCTGATTGAAGACAAGCGCACCGAACTGGGCGCCCTGCCCGAGCAGCGACTCGGCGAGGCCGAGGTGGCCGAGATCCGAGCGGTCGGCGACAACACCGGTTCGATGGCGCTCAAGGGCGCCCATCCCGACCACGAAGGCGAGGAGCTCCCCGATCGCTGGCAACTCAGCGCCGAGCTCACCGAGGTCGCCGGGCGCCACGGCATCGATCCCGCTCGCGATCTCGCTCGAACGCCGGTAACGAGCGCTGTCTGAGTTGGCCGGCGACCCGCCAAAGCAGATGCCTCCACTCACGCTTTCCGACCGCGTCATCGCCTGGCTGGTGACCGGACCGCTCGGGCGCGTCGCGGCGTTCTTCGCCGACCTGGCCATCTACTGGTGGCGCTGGGTGCGCGGCCGCGAAGCCGACCGCCGCAGCCGCTGAGCGGAACCACGCCGCCGAAAGCCTCGCCTGCGGCTACGTTTTCGACGGGCGGCGACGCGTTACGAATCGACAGGTCGTAGGCGTCGTGACCGCGACTTCGGCGCTAGCTCCAACGACGCGTAGTTATTCCGAGGCGTAATCCAGGATCGACTTGTCGATCAGCCACTCGACCGGGGCCTTGTCGTCGGTGTAGACGTCGCCGCCCTCGAGCGCAGGGCCCAGCAGCAAAGCCTGATTTCGCGCCAGCGCTGCGAGCTCGGAGGGAAGTGTTTCGGCCGCCTGCTCGATACCCGCCGCCGAAGCCGGCGCCTCCGTGCCGATCAACAGCGTGTTGGTCTCCTCGATCGGGTCGCGCAGAACCGTCGGGAAGCTCTCGCCCATGGTCGCGGCAAGCACCTTTTCCAGATCGTCGCTGCCCTCGGGATGACCGGCGTTGACGATCACCAGGCCACCAGGGGCGAGGCGGTCGCGCGCGAGCTCGAAGAACTCCGTCGTCGCCAGATAGAACGGGATGTAGGGCTGGCGATAGGCGTCGACGAGGATGACGTCGAAATCGCCCTCGGATTGGCGCAGCCACGGGCGCGCATCCGCGTTATGAACAGTCAGGTTCTCGTTCGATCCCATGTCGAAATACTCGCGTCCGACCTCCTCCAGCTCAGGGTCGATTTCGACACCGTCGACATCGGTCTCGGGGAAGTAGTGACCGTAGGCGCGGGCCGTCGTCCCTGCGGCGTTGCCGAGAATTGCGATCTTCTCCGGTGGCTCGGAAAGCGTGGCGAAGGGCAGCACGAGATAGCCGTCCCAGACGTTGTCGGTGAGATAGGTCCCAGGGCGCAGCAGCGAATGGGTCGCCTGGCCCTCGTTGAGCTCGAGCGCGCGATCGCCGTCGTCCTCGTCGATGACGCGGATGTATTGATGCTCGGAATCGCTCTCGTAGATGACCGTGCCGTTTTCGGTGGCCTTGACCGTGCCGACGGGTATCGCCAGGGCCGCGGCCACCGCCACCGGCACGGCGACGAAGCGCCAGCCGAGGCCGGCTGAGGCGACCAGCGCGATCACCGCCGCGAAGGCGAGAAAGGTGCGCTGTGTGCCGACGAACGGGATCAGCACAAGCGCCGAGATCATCGTGCCGATGAGCGAGCCGATCGTGGAAACGGCGTACAGGCGCCCCGCCACTTGGCCCGCGTGTTCGACGTCGTCGACCGCGAGGCGGATCGCCCACGGCGAGCACGTGCCGAGCAGCATCACCGGGATCGCGACCAGGATCAAGATCCCGGCGAGCGAGCCGACAAATGCGCCCGCCTCGATCTCGTCGAGGGCGCCGACGGCAACGTCGAAGAAGGGCTTGGCAAGAAACGGGATCACGGCCAGAAGTGCCGCCGCCAGCAAGACGACCTTGCAAAGCGAGCGCAGGTCGGGGCGCCGCTCGGACCATTTGCCCCCAAGCCAGTAGCCAACCGAAAGCGCCACCAATGTGACGCCGATCGTGTTCGCCCAGATAATCGTCGAGTCGCCGAAAAAGGGTGCCATCAACCGAGCTGCAGCGATTTCGGCCCCGAGGCTGCCGGTGCCGACGACCAAGACCAACAGGTAGAGGTATCGATTTCCGCTGAAGCCGGCGCTCATGCAGCCCCTTCCCGCGGCTCTCCATCGGCGAGGATGCGCTCGCGCAGGCGCTCGCCCTGGTCGGCCTCGACCGCTCGGGCCGCCCGCGCCGGGTCGAGATCGAAGCCGTGGCGTTCGGCGAGATCGAGTAGCTCCTGCTTCTCGGCACTGCGGCGCGCGGCGCGAAAGAAGAGCCAGGTGAACAGCGCGAGCGTGACGGTGCCCGTCCACAGCATCATCACGTTGCCAGCGGCGCCCTGATCGGTGAGCGGGGCGATGTCCCATTTCGCCTCGCCGGGCGCATAGGCGTTGTAAAGCGGCTCGCCCGACCAGATCAGGATGTTGGCCAGCACCGCCTCGAGCAGCCGTACGACGATCACGTAGCCAAGCTTGGCGAGGTCCCCGAACCACGCGGGCTTTGGCAGCGGCCCGACAAGCGGCATCCACATCGCCAGGCCGAAGGTGAAGAAGCAAGCGTGCTGCACGAAGTGCAGGACCGGGCTCGTGATCACGCCGTTGTAAAGCGCCGAGAGGTGCCAGAGGTAGAGATTTAGACACCACACCGGCAGCGCGACGAGCGGGTTTCCGAATGAGCGAACCCAGGCCAGCCCTTTGATCGCGAGCAGCGGCTGCATGAGCGGGCCGGTCAGGCCCAGGGCGATGAAAAGTCCAGCGAGATCGCCGATCAGCAGGTGTTGGACCATATGGCCGACGACGAGCTCCTCGGCAATCGTCGAAAGTGGTGGCAGATCGGCGCCGAGCAGGATCAGCAGGCCGACGGCGAACGAGACCTGGCGCCAGATCCGCACCGGCTTGCCCCGGCTGCCAAGCGTCGACACACGCCGCGCATAGGCAACCGCAACCGCGACAAGCAAAAGCGGCGCGGCGACATCGATCGCAGTGGCCGCCATCGGCGTGAGCTTAGAGAACGAGGAACTCTGGCTATAGCCACTGAATGCGGCGGAACAAGCGGTGAAGGGCCACGGCGGCAACGGCCATGATCGCCAACGCGGCCGGGTAGGCCCAGCGCTCGTCGAGCTCGGGCATGTACTCGAAGTTCATCCCCCAAATCGAAGCGATGAACGTCGGCACCGCGATGATCGCCGCCCAGGCGGAGATCGCGCGGACGACCTCGTTCTGCCTCACCGAGAGCAGCGCCAAGTTTGCCTCGAGGATCGAAGTCAGCAGTTCGCGCTGGGAGTTGACCTGCTCGTCTATGCGCCGAGCGTGGTCGGCGACATCGCGGAAGTATCGCCGCAGGTCGTCGTCGATCTGCGGGTAGGCGCCGCGCTCCAGCGCCTCGAGATTGGGCAAAAGCGGCGACACGGCGCGGTGAAACTCGATCACCTCCCGTTTGAGGAAGTAAATGCGCTGGGTGGAATCGGCGCCGCGGGCGAATATGTCCTGCTCTACCTCCTGTATGTCGTTGTCGATTCCGTCGACGACCGGCAGATAGTCGTCGACGACTTTGTCGAGCACCGCCCATGTGACCGCGCCGACGCCGTGCCCGAGGAGGTCCGAGTTTTCAAGCCGCTGGCGTGCCGGTTTCAGCTCGCTCGCCTCGCCACGGCGAACGGCGATCGCATAGTGGCGTGAGAGGAACAGATGAATCTCGCCGAACTCGACCGACTCGGTTTCGTCGACGTAGCGCGCCGGGCGCAAGACAATGAAGATGGAGCCGTCGTAGTCCTCCATCTTCGGGCGCTGATGGGCGTGGCGCGCATCCTCGACGGCGAGCGGATTGAGGTCGAACGCCTCTTGCGCGCGATTGAGCTCGTCCTCGGTTGGGTCGCGAAGGCCGAGCCAGATGAACTCGCCTTCGGCCGCCGAGCCGGCGATCTCCGCCGCGGTCTCGATCTCGAGCGGGTCGCGCTGCTGGCGCTCGCCCGCGCAGTAGTGGGCGCAGTCGACGATCATCCCGACTGCTGTTCAGCCCGCGACCATGGCCTCCTGCCCGTGCCAGCAAATACCCGCCACGAGTGATCGTTCAGACGGGCTCGGGACGACGAGCGCCTGGCGCAGTGCGATCGGCTTCGAAGCGCTCGAGCTCGTCGCGCAAGGCGGCGATCAAAGCGAGCGAGGGTGCAGCCGCCTCGACCATCGCGAGGTCCTCGCGCCACGCCCTCACCCGCAGATCAAGGCTCGGGGCCTTGTGGAGGTCGATCGCGTTCTCCCCGTGCTCGCTGTAGAGCGCGCGCATCTCCTGCACCTTGGCGAGCTTGTCAGCGGCGTAGATCGCCGCGGTGTCCGCACCCCCCTCGGCAACGTTGGCACGAAGGTCGCGTTTGCGCTCGGCCCAGCGCTCGATCGTCCCGTCTTCGGTCAACGCCGCCACCATTTCGCCAACCTCGACTCCGAAGCGCTCGACAATCCCGCCGACGGTTAGATCGGAGTCCTCGACGCCGTCGTGCAGCAGGGCCGCGGCCAGGGTCGTCTCGCTGGCGCCCGCCTGGGCGAGCAGTTCGCAAACGCGCAGCGGATGGGAGAGGTAGGGAGAGCCGTCGTAGCGAGTCTGGTCGCGGTGGGCCGCGGCCACCACGGCCAGGGCTGAGCCGAGCAAGCCTGAGTCGTGAATGAACGCCGGGGCACCGGCCGCGTCGTGGGCTTCCTTGTCCGTCATCCGGACCGCGATCTTATGCGCAGCACGCGAGCTCCGCCGGCGCCACGACGGCGCCGGCGGAGAATCGCAACGGTTCGTTCGTCAGCTCGCGGCCGGCGGTGCGGGCGGTGCAGCCGGAGGTGCGGCAGACGATGCAGACGGTACGGCCGGTGCCGCAGTCGGCGGATCGGTGAACGAAATCGCAACCGGCTCACGCTCGGCGGCATTTTCGATCTCGAAGAACTCCCGGGCGGTGAAGCCGCCGGTGCTGGCGACGGCCGAGTTCGGGAAGATTTGGATCTTCGTGTTGTAGGCCTGCACGTTCGAGTTGTAGATCCGGCGAGAAGCCTGGATCTCGTCCTCTAGCTCGCTCAGGTTGCGGGTCAGGTCCTGGAAGTTCTCCGTTGCGCGGAGCTCCGGATACGCCTCGGCAACGACGCGCAGACCGCCGAGCGCCTGGCTCAGCATTCCCTCTGCAGCGCTTGCCTGCGCGGGCCCCGACGCCGACATGGCGGCGGCGCGAGCCTGCGTGACCTTCTCGAAGGTCTCGCGCTCGTGAGTGGCATAGCCCTTGACTGCCTCGACCAAGTTCGGGACGAGGTCGTGGCGGCGCTTGAGCTGGACGTCGATCCCCGACCACGCTTCGTCGACGCGGTTGCGCGACCCGATGATCGAGTTGCGGATCAGGATGAAGATCAGCCCGAGCAGCAGTACGACGCCCAGGACGATCAAGACGGTGGTCATTTGCCCTAAGACCTCTCCTTCTGAGTTGACGGCGGCTTGAGTATCACTGGTTGCGGTCGGCATCGTCGGACGGCAGCGCCGAAAGGCGCCGTAGCGCCGACTCGACCAGATCGCGCGCGAGCCCGCCCCTGCCGTGCGCGTCGAGACGGCCGAGCTCGTAGGCGAGCGCAACGGCGTCCCCGTCGGCGATTGCCCGCTCGATCAACCCGGCATAGGCGGGCCCCTCGGGATCCGCCACGTCCCCGGCAAGCCCTCTCAGGTTCGAGAGTCCGCTGTCACGCGGTGCTGCCGCGGCGGGCGGCAACGGCACGTTGCCGAGATCGAGGCGGCGCGGCGGCTGCCCGCTCGGCGTGTATGACTCGGCCAGGGCTCCCTGGCGCCGCAGGCGCTCAATGTGCTGATAGACGGCATTACGGCTGACGCCGATGTCACTGGCTATCTCTTTGACCGCGCGTCCCTGCTCGAGGCGGTCGAGCACCTGCTGTTGGCGCTTGGTCAAATCCGCGTATGGGCTGTTTGGGTCGACATGCATAGTTGACAGCATACATTGGCTGTCAGGTTGGCAGTGCGTAGTGGGCCGTCGATGCAACTAGGCCTCGATCGCTCCCTCGAGCTCGAGCAGCCAGCGCTTCATCTCCGGCCCGCCGCCGTAGTTGCCGAGCACGCCACCCGCTCGTAACACCCGGTGGCAGGGCACGATAATCGGGATCGGGTTCTCCCCCAGCGCCGTACCGGCGGCGCGGTAGGCTCGCGGATTACCGGCGCTGCGCGCAACTTCGCCATAGCTCGCGGTGGCTCCGTATGGCAGCTGTGCCGTCGCTCGCAAGACACTGCGCATGAACCCGGTACGCACGAGCCGCCAGTCGAGCTCGAGATCGAAGGCGTCGCGACGCCCTTCGAAGTACTCGTCGAGCTCGCGGCGCGCCTCGTCGAGTCGCGACGGCAGCTCGAGCACGCGCGGGGAGAGCCCGGCCGCAAGGCCGTCGAGGAACTCAGTTTCCTCGCGCCCGGGCAACGCGACCGAGACGATGCCGCGATCGGTCGCCGCCACCAGCCCGGTACCGAGCGGCGACTCGTACCGCCCAAAGACGACGTCGGCGAGGCCCTCGCTGTCGGCACGCGCCGCCAAGGCGTCCGCGGCCCGTCCGGCGTCGGTGTCGGCGTCACCGCCGAGCACTCTCGCGATATCGGCGTCGGCTCGGGTCATGCGCTCGCCTCCTCGTCGTCGATGATCTGGCGCAGAGCCTTGAGTCCGTCGGCGACCCGCCGGCGCGCGGCGGCCTCGCTGCACTCGAGCGCACCGGCGATCTCGGCGTACGGCAGGTCGGCGCCATAGCGCAAAGCCACCGCAGACCGCTGCGCCTCGGAGAGCTTCGCGACCGCCTGCCAAACCTCACGATCAGAAGGCTTGTCGAAGCTTGCGACCTCCGGCAGTTCGTCGCGAGGCTCGGGCCGGCGCGCGTGAGCGCGGTGATGGTCGATCGCCTTGCGCCGAGCAATCGTCATCACCCACGCACGTGGGTGGCGTCCGTCCATTTGGTCGTAGGCGCGCATCGCAGCGATGAAGGTCTCTTGAAAGCAGTCTTCGGCATCGTGGTGGCCGACCATAGCCCGCAAGAACGAGAGCACCGGCGCCCGCTGCTCGTCGAGGAACCGCTGAAAAGGCGGCTGGGTTTTGGCCCTCGTTTTGTTGGCTGAACTCAAGTAGTCAAAGATGAAACGACACAGTGAGCGTATTCGTGAGTCGGGCAGTGAGCGAGCGTATTCGTGGGTGGGGGTGTTATGTGCATATCTAGACTGGCCAAAGCAGGTCGAGCGTCCGGCAGGGACGGCATCAAAACGAGATTTGGAGGTATCGGGAATGCGAAGCAGGCGAAAGATCACGGGACTAGTGGCGCTGGCGGTGATCGGCGCTGGTGCGGTTGCGGCGAGCGCGGTGATCGGCAGCGGCGCCAGCCCGCGGCCCGACTATGCGCAGGTCGACGTGAAAATGGATGCCTCATCGGCGCCAGGCTCACCGCGCCGCGCGCGCGCGGTGAAGAAACCTGAGGTGCTTTATCTCAGGGGGGCCACAAGCACTGTCGACACGGCAGTCACCGGCCCCAACATCGACATCCGGCTGTTCTCCTGCCCGGGCAAATCCCGCGTGATCGGCGGCGGAGTCCAGCCAAGCAATACGAACGTTTACATGCAGGGGAGCTCGATCCCGAAATCGAGCGAGTACCACGTGCTCCTTGGCTTCACAGATCCCGCCGCCGCTGTCCCCTTCACCATTACCTCGCACTTGATCTGCCTCAAAGGCGCGAAATAGTCGGTGAATGACGTTGCTCCCTTGGATGCCGGCGTTTGCCTCGGGTCAGGTCAGTGCCGGCAAGTACATCGGCGCATTCGACGGCCAGCCCGGGTCAAAGATCAAGCTCGTGGTCGGCGTTGCCGACGGCCGTGGCACCGTGCGCGAGATCAGGTCGAAGAACTTCGCCCTCACCTGCGAGGACGAAACTGTCGGCGCCAAGGGGTCGGCGACTCTTTGCGGGCGAAATTCCGGTGCGCAGGACGGGCTCGTTCAAGGTAACCGACGACAACGGCACCACGACCTTTAAGACCCGAGCCACGGTTAGCAACAACAAGATCAGCGGCAGCTTTCGCTTCTTCGGCGCGATCGAAAGCGACGATGGCGTAAGCCACGAGTGCGACAGCGGTCGTCAGTCCTTTACGGCGAAGGCCGAGTAGACGGCCGATTTCCGCTACGCGACGGCGGCGGGCTGCGAGCTTGGCTCGAGTGCGACGTAGTCGTCGCCGTCGCGACGCCAAGCCTGCGAGCCCGGCTTCGGCATGCCGGCCTCGCGCAGCTTGGCGGTATTCGGCCGGTACCAGGTCGTCACAGGGATCTCGTTGGCGACGTGAACGATGTCGGGACGCTCGTCGGCCTGCAACACGTCGAGCGCTCCGGCGACAGCACCTGGCGTCAACTCGAAGCCCTTGCGCACGGTGACGGCGGCAACGGCGAATGACGTCTCAGTGCCCGGCTCGGCGATCCCGTAGACCACCGCGAGGTCGATCGCATCGACGTCGCCGAGGGCGTCGACGATCGGAAACGAACCGACGAAACCGTGGCGCGTGCCAATCAGGGCCGCGAGGTTGTCAACGAGCCAGTAGTCGCCATCCTCGTCGAGGCGAAAAAGGTCGCCGGTCGGCAGCCAGGCGTCATCGGCCTCGAACAGTCCGCGCAAGGGACTGTCACTGGTCGAAACGACGCCACGCTGGCGCGTCAGCAACATCCCGACCTCGCCCCGGCGGCAGGGCACGGCGAAGCCGTCGGCGCGCTCTCGCAGGCGACGCTCGTCGACGTCATAGGCGGCGAGGCGGCATTCGGCGCTGCCGGGAAGCGGCCGGCCCTTGCAGCCGGGCTTGTCGCCGCGGACGTTGACGAGGATCGCCTCGCCCTCAGTCGAGGCATAGAACTCGAGCACCGTTGCCGGCGAGAAGCGGTCGGCGACGTGGCGCCATAGTCCCCGGGGCATCCCCGCGCCGATGAACAGTCGCACTGGGTGGTGAAGTTCGGCAGGATCAGACGGAGCGGCCGCGATCTCGCGCAGCATCGTCCACGTGTACGAGGCGACGGTGACGCCGTAGCGGCGAATCTCCTGCCAGAAAGTCTGCGGGTCGAAACGGCGGGCGATCGCCAGCCGAGCACCGCCTGCAACCGCCCCGCCGATGCTCATCAGCAGGCCCGACGGGTGATAGATCGGCGTCACCGCGTAGACGGTGTCGTTAGCCGAAAGCGCCGCCGCCGACGCCGTGGCAAAGGCAGACAGCGCCCAGCGGCCATTGGTGATGCGGTTGGCGCGGGTGCGATCGCCCTCGCCGGTGAAGAGGATGAAGGCGAGGTCGCTGGCGCGGCCCGGATTGGGTCGATACCAGGCCGGGATCTCGACCGCGTCAGGATCGATGCGCTCCATGTCGATCACGCCCGGGATGCCGAGGTCGCGGTCCTCGCCGCCGCCACCGAGCACCAGCACCTCCCCCACCCCGGCCTCGCGGGCGCGCCCGGCAAGCTCGGGGTCGGCGACGATGCGCTGCACGTCGCCGAGCTCCGCCTCGCGGTCGACCGGGCCGTCGGGTCGCATCAGCACGCCGACCGCGCCGAGGCGGTTCAGCGCCGCGACAAGGGAAAGCCCACTCGGGCGAGTGCCCATGAGAACGCCGACGTGCTCGCCCTGACGAACTCCGAGCGAAAGCAGGCCGCGAACGACGGCGTCGACTCGGCTCTTGGCCTGCTTGTGACTGTAGGCGCGATCCTCGAACAGGAAGAAGACGTCGTTGGGCGCCTCTTCGGCCTGCTCGTCGAGCAGTGAGCCAATCGAGATCCTGGTCGAGGGCTTGAGCCGGCCGAGGCGTGCCAGCCGCGGCAGCTGCCCGGTGACCTCCTCGGCGACGACGCGGACCGTCCCGACCGTTCGTGATGCGGCGCCACCGACCGAGCGCGCGATGCCGGCGCCCGCGCCGGCAGCCAGCTCGAGCCCGATACCGAGCCGGGTGCTGACGCCCGCGGCGTCGGGTGCCGCCTGATCGGGGTCGACCTTGACGACGTCAGCGGGCATCTCACCGCCCGCCGAGCGCCAGCGCGCCCAAGCGGCCACGGTCGGCCAGGTCGTGTGCGAGGCGGCCGAGCCGACGACGAGGCCGAAGTGGCCGGCGCGAAGCGCAAGCTCGTAGACCTCGGCCTTGGGCGCGGCGCGGGTGATCGCGCGTACGGCGGCGGCAGGGGCGATCTCGTCGACCTCGCCGACGACGGTCAAAAGTGGGCAGTCGATGTCGGCCAGGGTTACAAGGCGATCGTCGATCACGAAGCCGCCCTGGAACATGCGGTTGTGGGCGATGAACTGGCGCATGAAGTCGGCCAACGCCGGGCCCGGCCAGGCGACCCAACCGTGACCCATTAGAAAGCGCCGTTGGCGCTCGCGCGGCAGCAGCGCCTCGCGGTCGTGGAGTTGGCGCATGAAGTCCACCTGTTGGCGTAGGGACTTGACCGGATCGAGCAGGCGAAAGCCGGTACGGCTGACCCAGGCGGGAACAGCGGTGCGCCCGAAGACGCCCGCAAGCAGTCCGGCCGCGGCCTCAGCCACCTCCTCGGGGATGCCAAGCGGCAGCGCGCCGTGGGTATCCACCGGGCTGCCGAAGGTGATCAGGCTGTCGATCGACTCGCCGCGGCGAAGTGCGGCCGCTTGATAACAGAACATCCCACCCTGCGAGTAGCCGGCGAGGTGAACGTCGCGCCCGGTCGCGTCGCGCACTCGGGCGACGGCTTCGGAGACGGCGACGACATGGTCGGCGAGCGTGCGCTCGAGCCCGCCTTCCTCGCGCTCGGGAGCGCCGAAGTCGACTACCCAGGGGTCGGCACCGAACTCGCCCAGCACCGTGACGGCGCTGGAAGAGGGAGAAACGTCGTAGACGTCAGCCGACAGCATCAACGGCGGCACCAGCAGGATCGGCGGAGCGTCGGATCCGGCGCCCAACCCGGCGGAGCGGTAGCGGCGCAGGCGATAGACGCGTTCTTGGGCGACGACGTCGTAGGCGGCGGGCTGTTCGCCGGTGTCGAGGCCGCCGAAGCGCGCCACCTCGACCGCGTTCTGCGCGGCGGCGGCGAGCTGAGACCCGGCTCTGGAAAGCGAGTTGGGTATCAGGCCCATAAAGCCAACCTACCGCTGAGTGATTAGACGACGCTGCGCATTGCGGCCTCGACGCCCTGGAGACGAAGACGATCGCCCGCGGGCACGATCAAATAGACGGCACCGTCGCGCTGGAGGCGCGCACGCGGCTCCATCACGATCACGCCGATCGGGTGGTCGTCCTCGCCATAGCTCCAGATGTCGCCGTCCTCGGTCTTCTCGCGCCGCAACGGCTTGCTCGCGGAGATGCGGGCATAGATCACGTCACTGGCCGCGTCGTAGCTGACTTCGGGGAAAGAGATCCGGCCGGCGCGCATCAACCGTTGATAGCAAAGGCGCGAACGCGGCCCCCTCTTGGCAAAGACCCGCGGTCGCCTACTGGCTGTCGACCCTACCGATCCTCCAGTCCGGCCAGCTTTCGCAGCAGTAGCCGCAGCGTTTCGCGCTCGTGCTCGCTCAGCGGCGACAGCAGCTCCTCGGTCATCGCCGCGGCCGACTTACGGGCCTGACCGAGGGTTCGCTTCCCAGCGGCGGTCAGGTGGAGCGCGTGTTTACGGCGGTCCTCGGGATGCTTGCGGCGCTCGGCGAGGCCGAGCTTCTCGAGCTCATCGATCACCGCGACCATCGAGCTCGGGTCGATCATGCTCCTGGTCACGAGCTCCTGCTGCGTCGTTCCCGGATCCGCCTCGATCAGGATCAAGAGTCCGAACTGGGGCGGGCGAAGCCCCAGTGGCCTCAGCGCTCTTACGAACTCCGACGCCGCCCGGCGACCATTCCAAGAGAGCAGGAAGCCGGTGGCGCTGGCCAGCGGCTCGGGTGGCGGGTTCTCGAATCGCTGGTGCGAGTCATGTTCAGAAATCACGACGATTTATCCATTCGTTCACAGAATGATTTTTGCTACATACTACTTTGGAGAGAACAGAGATGATGGAGGCTGATCGTGGCACCGCTAACCCGCTGGGTCCTAACTCACAAGCGCACCGTGGTCCTCGCGTGGCTCGTGCTCACGATCGCCGGTATCGCCGCGGCGGGGCCCGCGACCGAGGCGCTCGAGGCCGAGTTCTCGGTCCCCGACAAGGAGGGCTGGGAGACCAATGTCGCGATCGCGGAGCTCTACCAGGGCACCGGAGGCGACGGCTTGCCGCTGTTTCCGGTCGTCACCTTGCCGGAGGGCGAGTCGATCGACTCCCCTGCGGTCAGAGCCGACCTCGAGCAGATCGACCAGCGCCTCTCCGAGGCCCTACCCGAAGCGAGGATCGCCTCTTATGCCTCGACAGGCGACGAGACCTTCGTCTCCGACGACGGCACCACGACCTTTGCCATCATCTACCCAGAGCCCGACCCCGACTCGGCCTTCGGCGAGAACCCGGCTGCCGAGAAAGCTGCAAGCGACGCTCTCGAAGGGTTGACGGTCGCCGGGCAGCCGGTCAACCTGACCGGATTCGACGCGCTGTTCGAGGACTCGGGAGCCGAAACCGGAGACTCGGGAGTCCTCCTCGAGGCGGTGCTCGGCGCCGCCGGCGCGCTCGCCGTATTGACATTTGTCTTCGCCTCGCTCCTGGCACTCGTCCCGATGCTGATGGCGTTTGCGTCGATCATGACCACATTCCTGCTCCTCCTCGGTCTCACCGAGCTGACCACGGTCTCGCCGATCGTCCAGTTCCTGATCGCGCTGCTCGGTCTCGGCGTCGCGATCGACTACTCGTTGATCGTCGTCTCGCGCTGGCGCGAGGAGCGCACCCACGGGCGCGAGGGTGACGAGGCAGTCCAAACGGCGATGGAGACCGCGGGACGCGCGGTCGTCTTCAGCGGCATCACCGTCGCGATCGGCCTGCTTGCGCTGATCGCGCTGCCGCTGCCGTTCCTGCGCTCGATGGGCTACGGCGGGATGCTGATCCCGCTGGTCTCGACCCTGGCAGCGATCACGTTGCTGCCGGTCGTCCTCGCGAAGGCCGGCGCCCGGCTCGACTGGCCGCACCGGCGCACCGACGACAAGGCGAGCCGGGCCTGGACGCGCTGGGCCGAGGCGGTCGCGCGGCGGCGCTGGCTCGCTGCGGGGGCGGGGATGGCGATGATCCTGGCGCTGGTGGTCGCGGCCACCGACCTCCAGCTCGGCACGAACGACGCCGACACCGCCGCCCAGTCGGGCGATTCCCGCGACGGTTTGGTCGCACTCGAGGAGGCCGGCATCGGCGAGGGCTCGCTGCTCCCGCATGAGATTTTGATCGACGGCGGCACCAACCCCGATCTGGTCGCTGCCGAGCTTCGCGGCGTCCAGGGCATCCACGGCGCCGTCGCACCCGCCGACGAAAGCTGGAGGCGCGATGGGACCGCGATCGTCGAGGCGATTCCGATTCCCGATTCAGGTTCGCCTGAGGGCGAGGCAACCCTCGCCGCCGTTCGCGACGCCGCCCACAGCGCGGGCGCCGACGTCCGCGTCGGCGGCCAGCCGGCCGCAAACGACGACTTCATCGACGCCGTCTACGGCAGCTTCCCGCTGATGATCGCGCTGATCGCGGTGACGACGTTCCTGTTGCTCGCGCGGGCGTTCCGCTCGCTGCTGTTGCCGCTCAAGGCGATCATCCTCAACGTCCTCAGCGTCGCCGCTGCGTGGGGCGTCATGGTCTTGGTCTGGCAGAAGGGCTACGGCTCCGAGCTGATCTGGGGGATCGAGGCCACGGGGTCGATCCAGTCGTGGATCCCGTTGATGATCTTCGCCTTTCTCTTCGGGCTTTCGATGGACTACGAGGTCTTCATCCTCAGCCGAATGCGAGAGGAGTACGACCGCACCGGCTCGACCGACACCGCCGTGATTCGGGGCATCGGGCGCACCGGGCGACTTGTGACGAGCGCCGCGTTGATCCTCTTCCTCTCCTTCGTCGCGCTGGCCTCGAGCCCGGGGACCGACGTCAAGGTCTTCGCGACCGGGCTCGGCGCCGGGATCCTGATTGACGCGACGATCATCAGGGCGCTGATTGTGCCCGCTGTGGTCTCGCTCATGGGCCGCTGGAACTGGTGGCTACCGAGTTGGTCCGCGCGCATGCTGCGGGTCGAGCCGTCGGTCCTCTCCCGCCCCGAGACGAGCTGACTGACAGGGGATCTCGGCGAGGATCTTGCGCCGTTCGCCTGGAGGACTCTAAGGGGCGGTAGGCCGTACTACTCTTCATTGCTGGGAACTGGCTCCTGTCCTGCACTCGATGAGCCCCAGTGAAGATCCGCGTGGCCGTGCGCCCCACGACGCGAGGTCGTCGGGTGACAGAGACAGCCGGATCGTATCGCGACACCCGTGTCACCCGGCGGTCCCAAAACCTCGTTGCCGGGTACGGGCTGACGAATGCGGTCGGCGCCAGAGGTAACCAAGCGCACACAAGGCAGGTCACCCGTCAGGGTGAGCGCTTGAGCCCATGAGGTTGATCATCGGAATCGCCGCTTTCGGCGGAGGCGTCTGGATCTTGATCGAGTCCGTCGAGGCGCTGATAAATAGTCTGCGGAACTGGGTCATCGCGGCGGGCCTCTCTGGAGTGACCGTCGGAGCGCTCGTCCTCGGGTTCGATATCGAGTCGACCGCGGCCGGGGTTGCGGCGACCCTCGACGACCTGCCGGGAACTGCGCTCGGCGCTTCGATTGGCTCCGCGATCTTCCTGCTCACCGCGGGGCTCGGCATCGCCGCCCTGATCGCGCCATTCAGCCTGCGCCCGCCGACGACTCTCTTACTTGCCGGTGGCGTCGCGACCATCCTGGCGATCGTGCTCGCTGCAGACGGTGAGCTCTCTCGTGTGGACGGGGGACTGCTGGTTGCCTCATTCTTTCCACTCGTCGCCGCGATCTATCTCGCCCGCCCGAAGCGCGATCTTTTCGAGGAGACGAGCCAGGAGCGCCCCCGATTCTTGGCCGTGCGCATACTTGGCGGGCTCCTCGGTCTCGTGCTGGGTGCCGAGCTGCTCGTCTTCGGAACCGCTCGCGTGGTCTCAGAACTGGGGCTCTCGGAGACGGTCTTCGGCTTACTGGTGGTGGCCGCCGCGGTCTCCTTCGAAGAGGTGGTCCTCGAAGCCCTGCCTGCCTACCGAGGCTTCCCAGAGTTGAGCGTCGGCAACGCGCTCGGGACGCTGGTCTTTCTGCTCACCGGGTCGCTCGGTGTGATTGTGCTGGCCCGGCCGATCAAGCTGCCGGCGACGGTCACCGACTACCACCTGCCGGCCCTGGCCGCCTCGGCGCTGCTTGCGGGAGGGGTTCTCGCGCGGGGCCGTATCGGTCGGGCCGAGGGCGCGGTACTCATCAGCGCTTACATTGCTTACGTGGCAGGCGCGGTGGCGGTCGGATGAAGGAGCTCAGCGGTGGCCGCACGGTCACTGCGCGGGCCCTGGTGGTTTGGCTCGCGCTCTTGGTCGGTGCGCTGTGGGCGTTCGGGGCGCTGGCCGAGGGCTTGTCCACAGACGATCCCATCGTTGACTTCGATCGAGACTTCGCCGCGAGCGAGGCAGCCCAGGAATCACCTCGGCGATGAAGGTCGTCACCACTCTTGGCTCAGCCTGGATCCTGGTGCCGCTCGCGCTGACAGCTGTGATTGCACTGGTCGTGCGACGCCGGCGCCGAGACGCGATTCTCGTCGCCACGGCCATCATTGGCGCCGAGATCCTGAAATTCGGCCTGAAGCTGGGCTTCGCTCGAGAGCGTCCCTTCTTCGCCGATCCCCTCGCAACCGAGAGCTCGCCGTCCTTCCCTAGCGGCCATGCGAGCGTCTCGCTCGCCTTCTATGGCGCCCTTGCGTACATCCTCGTTCGACCCATCTCCGACCCAGGCCTACGGGGTGCCGTGGTGGCCGGTGCCTGCCTGGTCGTGCTGGCGATCGGCTTCAGCCGGCTCTACCTCCGCGTCCACTTTCTCTCCGACGTACTCGCCGGCTTCAGTGCCGGGACTGCGTGGCTGATCCTGTGCGTCCTCGCCTTCGGGCAACGCGCTGAGAGCCGTCAACCGCCCGTGGAGGCTTCGCCGTAAGGTGAGCGAGGGGACTGGAACCCCCGACCGCCTGGACCATAACCACAGGACGGGGGTGCTGCTCACTTCGCACCCCGCATGTTCAAGCGATTCGGTGTCTCTGAGTTGTTCTCAGTTTCTCTCAGAACGGACCCCAACATGGACCCCAAACCTGCGTTCGCCTCGAAGGCGCGGCCGATCAGCTCGCGCTCGCGCTGCTCATCGGGCGAGTAGTCGGCGTAGATCAGCGTCGTCTTGAAATCGGCGTGGCCCATCCACTCCTGCAAGGTCCGCATCGGCACACCGACCGCGGCCATGCGCGTACCGAAGGTGTGGCGCAGATCGTGAAACCGCACGTCGCGGACCTTCGCCGCCTTGATCGCCGCCTTGAACCGCTTGCGCACCTTCGAGCGCTCGAGCGGCGTCCCCGCCTGCGGGTGGCCGAAGACGAGATCGTCGTCGGCGCTGTATGCGGTGCGCCGCGAGAGCGCCTCGAGCTCGGCGCCGACGCGATCGGCGAGCGGCACCGCCCGGGCCCCGCGCCGCGACTTCGGCGTCACATACTCGCCGCGGACGTAGGCTCGGCGGACTCGCACCTTGCCGGTGAGCCAATCCACGTCGCCCCAGCGCAGCCCGAGCAACTCGCCCTGGCGAAGCCCGGTCATCGCCGCGGTGAGGTACAGCGTGCCCTCGATCGAGCCGAGCACGTCGTCGTCAGGGATCGCGACCAGTAGCGCCTCGACCTCCTCCAGCGTCAGGAAGCGGATCTCCTCAGACCCGCGCCCCTCGGGCTTTGCGGCGCGCTTGACCGGGTTCTCTCGCGTCCAGCCGCGAGGCAATGGCGAGGCGCTTTCAAACGCAGCGTGATCAAAAATGAGCCAGCACCGACGCCCCGGCTGCTCCTTCAGGGCCCACTCCCGGATCCAGTTCTCCGGCTCGTCTTCGCGCACGAACCGCTTCCGC